>Ga0209755_10001324_pt1 | contig 39385 bp, 40 predicted proteins | sample TergutCo191P1_FD_187301 | JGI IMG/M metagenome (GOLD analysis project Ga0209755, IMG submission 187301) | Cornitermes sp. P1 segment gut microbial communities from Petit-Saut dam, French Guiana - Co191P1 (SPAdes) (version 2) | ecosystem: Host-associated > Arthropoda: Insects > Digestive system... | reverse complement strand
TATCCTTTCCGGCACTCGCCGGCAACTCAGATTAAGGCAGTCAGTTCTTCTTACATTTATGTTATAGGCACTTTTGCCGTTTTACTTTAATTTTTAAGCCCTTTTCAATAAAATCGACGATTTTATGCAAAAAAAGGCCCTCCGCCTTTCGGCGGGGGCCTTAACCCTACGGTTAAAACTATCCAAGTAATCCAAGAACACTTTGCGGCAGCGAGTTGGCTTGCGCCAACATACTTGTCGCACTCTGCACCATAATTTGGTTCCTTGTGAAATTGGTTGTTTCCTTTCCAAAATCCGTATCGCGTATGCGGCTCTCAGCGTCTTGAGTATTGAATTCAAGGTTGGCTATGTTATTAATCGTATATTCCAAACGATTAATGTAAGTACCGATGTTGGCGCGAATGCCGTTGATAGACTTTAGATTGTCCTCAATAGAGCCAAGGGCTCTCTCGAATACATCGTGTGTCAGAGCAGCACCTACTGCGCCAATGGAAACAGCTACGACATTGACATCATAAGTAACGGCTACAACGTTATTTGCTTTGCCATTGCCATACAGCGAGTTAGGACCAACATGCAATGTCTGGGGGAATTTATTACCAGCACTATCAGCGTGACCAAAGCTACCCAACATATTAATTGAGTTGTAGTCAGTAGTCATCTTAATCCTGATTATTTCATCGGCAAGCTGATTTATTTCGTTCTTTATGTACGTGCGTTCTGTAGTTGTCAAAGTGTCATTGGCACCTTGTACAGCTAATTCACGCTGACGTTGCATAATGTTAGAGATTTCAGCGAGACCACCTTCAGCTATCTGCAATGCGGCTATGCCGTCTTGAGCATTCTGTTTGGCTTTTCCCAGACCGCGAATCTGGCCTCTCATTTGTTCAGACATCGCCAAACCAGCTGCGTCGTCTTGGGCGCGGTTGATTTTAAGACCTGTTGAGAGTTTTTCGAGTGACTTGCTCATCGCATTGTTGTTTTGGTACAATGCGTGTTGCGTCACCATGGCGCGAACGTTGTGATTAATCTGCATAGAGTTAACCTCCGTGTAGGGTTGGGATCCTGCGACATCCTTGCCGCAAGATGCTCAGTCCTTTTCCGGCACTCGCCGGCAACTCGGATTTGAGCATTTAGTTCTTTTTACATTATGGTTATAGGATTGTTTAGGGAAAACCTTTAATGTTTTGTTTTTCTATCTTCCTCCTATGCATTCACATTTAGCTAAAAAAATCTTGGACTCCTGCCTTGAAGCAGGGACAAGCTTTGCCGAGATTTACGAAGAAGAAACGAGAAAATCATATTTATCGTTGAAAGATAATGATATAGAAGGCGCATCTGCTTCCATAATTTACGGAATCGGAATAAGAATGCTGTACGGAACTGAAGTTCTTTACGGATTCACAAGCGACCCTTCGGAAGATGTATTGATGAATATTGTGAAAAATTTGTCATCGTCGCATGCAGCAAAGACGGATAATTATCCTCTACTGCAGCAGGCGGCAGAAACATTAAATTACACGTCATTCTCCAAAAATAATTTCAAAGACCCGTGCATTTTGGGCCAATCGTATAAAAAAGATTTTCTGTTTGCAGCAAATAACGCTGCCAGAATAAACTCTAAAATTGTGCAGCTGGAGGCCTCTATTGCAGACTCCGTGCAGAATATAAATATATGGAACAGCGAAGGATTGCAGGTTTCGGATAACAGAGCCAGAACCAGATTTTCCGTGAATGCAACCGCAGCAGAAGGTTCCGAACGCACTTCTGCGCACGAAGCTCCCGGTGCGCTTGGCGGATTTGAAATTATAGATAACTTGCCAATTAAGGAACTCTCAGCTTCCTGCGCAGAAAGAGCTTTGAGAATGCTCTCTGCCCCTTATGTAAAAGGCGGGCAAATGCCGGTAATAATGGGCAATGCTTTTGGCGGAGTTATCTTTCACGAAGCATGCGGACATCCGTTGGAAGCAGAATCTGTACGCAGACAAGCAAGCCCGTTTTGCGGAAAATTGGGCGAGTTGGTGGCTAGCCCTGTGCTAACAGCTATAGACGATGGCACCTTAAGCGGCGTGTGGGGAAGCCTGGCAATTGACGACGAAGGAATGCCCACGCAAAGAACAGTTTTAATTGAAAACGGAATTTTGAAAAACTTTTTGTGCGACCGTGTGGGCGCACTGGAACTCAATTTACCGTTAACCGGCAGCGCGCGAAGAGAATCTTATAAATACGCTCCTGTCAGCAGAATGAGAAATACATTCATAGCACCAGGAGACTCCACGCTGGAGCAAATGATTGCATCGGTTGACGAAGGTCTTTATGCTGCAAAAATGGCCGGCGGTTCTGTAAACCCTGCAACCGGAGAATTTAATTTTGCCGTTGAAGAAGGCTATAAAATAAAAAACGGCAAATTAGGCGAGGCTGTGCGGGGAGCCACTCTTATAGGGCTTGGCCATGAAATTTTGCCTAAGATAAACATGGTAGGAAACGATTTTGAGCTTGCGGCAGGAATGTGCGGTGCAAGCTCCGGGCACGTGCCGGTGACTGTTGGGCAGCCGTCCGTAAAGGTAGATTCCATTTTGGTGGGAGGCAGATGAAATACCTGCAAGCCTTTATGCGAGAGTTCGCAATACCAATAGCCTCGGCTCTTGTGGTGATAGCCTTTGTGATACAGGCATTCAAAATTCCAAGCGGCTCAATGGAAGACACTCTTTATGAAGGCGATTTTCTTTTAGGATTAAAATTTGTTTACGGTATTCCACTGCCATTTTCCAACGGCAAAATTCCCGTTTCCGAGCCCGATGCCGGCGAAGTTGTGATTTTCCGCTACCCCGGAGAACCCGAATACCCCGACTACGACAGCAAACGCTATACTCACCTTGCAAATGCCTTAATGTTTGGCAATTTCTTTTGGGATAACAAAGCCCCGAGCGGCCATCCCAAGCTTATACATTACGCAGACGGCCCAAAAGATTACATAAAGAGATGCATTGCGAAAAGCGGGCAAACTGTTGCAGTTAAGGATGGAAAACTATTTTTGAACGGCGTTGAAAATCCCATGGGCGGACGCGGCAAATATACGGAAAGAAACAGAGGAAACACACCCCGCGATTACCTGAAAGAAATAAAAATCCCGGAACCTGGAGAAACAATAAATCTTGACTCGCTTTCCACTCACGATTTATGGTGGATTCGCTCTCTTATGATTCAGGAAATGCCTGATAGCCTTGTTGAATTTAAAATCTCTTTAACAAAAGACGGGCAGGAATTGCATGATTATTCTTTTGAAAATTTTCGTGTGCCGCTTGAGAATCACAAATATTTGCTGTTCCAGACAATTTTCAACAAAAACCGCATAGTTTCACAAGGTTTAAACTATGGCGACACGGTTAGCGGCACAATGAATTTGAGCTTTTTTCGTGAGTTCGCACGCACGGGTTTTTTAGCCCGCCACAATCCGAACATGCCTCAAAAAAGCCTTTTTGGCAGCCGTTTGGTAGGTTACGATGCCTTTGATGGTTCTCAGTTGGAAGATTTGGAAGCAAACGTAGCTTTGGAAGATTCTCTGCTTGAGTTGAAATATCAAATTCTGGTAAACGGCAATCCTGTTAGCAAATATACGGTAAAAGACATGGTTTATTTTATGATGGGCGACAACCGCGACAATTCTTTGGACAGCCGTTATTGGGGCTTTGTGGCTGCGAGAAATATCAAAGCCAAAGCGTTCATAATATATTACAGTTTGGAAAAAGATTCAAAAGTTGAATTGCTAAAGCCCTGGACCTGGGTTTACCTGCCAACAGATATACGTTGGAGCCGTATAGCAAGGGTTATACACATGATTTAGGTAATTCCATGCTCAAAAAAATTTCTATATTTATACCCATGCGTTATTTTGCCGTTTCTGGAAAAATCATGTTCTGCCTTATAGGGGTAATGGCTTTTGCCTTTATTTCTTGCAAAGAAGATGATGTTGTGCAAACAGCAGAAGATTTGGAAGCGATGACTGATGGGTACATTGAACCGGCAGTAGAGCAATTTAAAGAACCACCGGAACCAAAAATAGGTTTGAAAAAAGCTATCAATTTCAATAAAGCAAGCGAAGCTCTCATTATTATGGGGCAAACTTGGACAGAAGAGATGGCAGAGGTTGATGATGAAGAAAAATTGAGAATGTCCGCGGCTTACGAAAAGGCACAAGATGATTTAATTCGTAAATTTGGGCTTTGCGGAAGAGAAGAATTTAGATGGATTCAAACAAAAGCATTACCGGAACCTTCAAATAAAAATATTTTTGCGAGAGCCGGAGTTTTTTCAAATAAATAGGAGTTTTCATGTCGATGAAAGGAAAAAAAGGAATAATCTTTGGCGTTGCCAACGACCGTTCTATCGCTTGGGGCATAGCCAAAAAACTGCTCAGTGATGGAGCAGAGGTAGCATTCAGTTACAACGGCGAGCGTTTAAAACGCAATCTGGACAAGTTGCTTGCGGACTATCCCGGCAGCAAGCTTTATGACTGCGATGTTTCAAGCGAAGAAAATATTTTAAAAGTTGCAGAGCAATATAAAGCAGAAGTCGGCCAGTGCGACTTTTTAGTCCATGCAGTTGGCTTTGCAGATAAAAGTTATTTGGAAGGGCAGTTTTTGCCAACCCCCAAAGAGGTGTTCTTGCAGGCAATGGATATTTCAGCGTATTCCCTTGTTTCCCTAACCAGAGCATTCAAACCCATGATGGTAAGCGGCAGCTCGGTTTTGGCTTTGACTTATTTGGGCAGCGAAAAGGTTGTTCAAAACTATAATGTCATGGGCGTTGCAAAAGCTGCGTTGGAATCAATAGTTCGCTATTTGGCCTACGACCTTGGCCCTGAAGGAATCAGGGTTAATGCCATCAGTGCAGGCCCTGTGAACACGCTTGCAGCAAGAGGCATCAGCGATTTTACCGATTTGTTGAAAATACACCGCAAAATTGCTCCTCTTCGTGAGAATACAACTCCGGAACATGTAGGCGGCGCAGCATATTTCCTTTTGAGCGATCTCTCTTTTGGAGTAACTTCGGAAATTATGTATGTAGACGGCGGTTACAATACGGTTACAGTCGGTCCAATTTCTGCTTATGATAAGGAATGATTCCTTTAATATTCACCTTTCTCGGCATAGTCAGCGACCCAGACTTTGCCGCAAGTGATTCCCTACAAATTGAGGTGCTTGAAACAGGTACAACTGTTTCTGTGCGTTTTAATGAACAGTTCAAACTTGAGCTGCCTGCAGACACGGCTTGGAATATATGCGTAAATTCGGAAAAATGCTATGAGTTGAAATACCTGGGGAAGGATAGTGTTTTTTCTGCGGAAATTCAAGGTAAAAATGTAACATGGTTTGATGATGGAAGTTCTCGAATTGAGAATGAAGAATTGAGAATTGAGAATAATGAGGCGTCTGATGCTGTTGCGCATGGTACGGCTACGGAGCAGGTTACCGAATTGCGGAAGGTTGTGGTGCAGTTGCGCAAAAAGCCTAAGAGGAAGCTTGGGGAGTCGGTTGTCAGTGCTAAGAATATAAAGAGGATGCCAGGGCTTGCAGAGGCAGATGTTATGCGGAGCATTCAGGCTTTGCCGGGGGTGGTTGCAAGCAGCGATTTTAGCACAAAGATTTATGTGAGGGGCGGGGCGAGCGATCAGAATCTGTTTTTGCTGGATAACGGAATTGTCTATTCGCCAACGCATTTCTTTGGGCTGTTTTCAACGTTTTTGGTTGAAGCTGTTGATGATGTTAAGTTTTATAAAAGCGGCTTCCCAGCCGAGTATGGCAACAGGCTAAGTTCGGTTGCGGCTATAAACAGCAGAAAAGGCGGAAACGATACTTTGAGCGAATGGTTTTCAAATAACTCCATAAAAATAAGCACCTTTGCAGCTCAAGCGCATACGGAAGGGCACAAGGGAAATGCCAGATGGGTTGTGGCTGCGCGCAGTACATATATAAAGCAAATTCTGGATGCTTTGCAAGCGGCGGGCGCAACGGATTTTACTGTGGATTATAAATTCACGGATGTTCAAGGTGCATTTGATTATGAATTCAGCGAAGACGAAGTTTTACATGTAGCTTTATATACAGGCTCGGATGTTTTGAATTTTTCTCCGCTTTTTGTGGATTGGGGCAATACGGTGATTCCCGTGAATTATCGGTGGAAGGTAAGTGACAGATGGCAGAGCAATATAGGGGTTTCTTACAGTCTGTTTTACCAGGATTTTAGAATAGAAGATTTGCTGGGAATGGAGAATGGAGTTTCCACTTTGGCAATTCGCCAATCGCTTGCTTATTCCGGAATTGAAAACCATACTCTCACTTATGGCTATGATTTGGAATTTTCCAAAGTATTTTTTATACAGAATGTTCAGATGACCGGGCAGAAATTTGAAGATAAACCGCAGGGATTCCATCACATTTTATATGCTCAGGATAACTGGCGTCCGGGTTCATGGGATATACGATACGGGCTAAGATTAAATTATCATGAGCTTTCGGAGCATTTTGGCGTTGAGCCCCGTTTTGCGGCTTCATGGGAATTTGTAGAGGATCAAAAGCTGGAATTTTACACAGGTTATTATTTGCAATATTTGAATAATCTTATGTTCTCCGATATGGAATCCTTGAACGAATTCTACTATCCGTCGCGCAAGACTGCTATCAATGGAACAATAAAACCATCGAGTTCAATACTGAGCGCAGTAGGTTATTCAATTTCAAATATTTTCGGGATATTCAATTTTAACACTGAAGCATATTATAAAACTCAGAATAATTTAACGGTATATAGCCAGGAGAGCATGGACGATTCCACTGCAAGCAGAGTTGAATCTTTGGGTGATATGATCATGTTCGGAGAGGGTTATTCTTTTGGCTACGAAGTGTCTTTGCAAAAGCCGGATGGTTTTGTAAGCGGCAGCATAAACTGGAATCAGGGTTGGTCTGTTTTCAAAGACGGCCCGAACAAGGCTTATTTCCCTAACTGGCATCAGCCTTATGCATTAAAGGGAGATTTGTGTTTTAACTGGTTTGAGAAGAATTATTTTTTGCGCACTTCTTTTCAGTTAAAGTGGGCGAGCGGAATGCCTTATACTCCGTATTTAGGCCATATTGCAAAGTACCAAACGGATGAACGTTTTCCCGGTTATGATGTTGATTCTCATAGAGGCAATCGCAATGTCACTATGCAAACGGATTATTTTCGTTTGGATGCAAAGCTCATTGATTGGGGAAAAAAAGACAAATGGAATTTTGGCTTTACAATTCTAAACCTCACCGATCACAAAAATCTTTTTTACGTATTCTATCATACCGAAGAGAATCCGCCGAGAGAGGAAAAAATCTACCAATTCCCATTCTTTCCGCTGTTATTGAACTGGGAATATTATTTTTGAAACAGCAACGCCATCGGAAATACGTGCTATGTAAACTCCGCTTGGAATACCCTGCAAATTTATGTTGAGATTTTCACCATTGCTCTGCTGTTTTATCAGCAATTTTCCTTTGGTGTTGTAAATGGAAACCTGCAAAGCCTTGTCTCCGAAAATTTGCAAAATATCTTTGGTCTGCAAAATTTTAAAGTTTTGAACCGCTTCGCGCTTTTTTGTGGAAGCAGGTGGCTGTGTATTATGGTCAACAAACTTTGAGAGCAGCCTGATGTATGCCAATTGATAACCATTGCTGTTCTCGGTTATTTCCCACGAGTTGATTGGCCAGCCAATGCCTGTTTCCACATACATCTTTGCCGAAGGAAGGCCGGTTGGTATGGGGATTAGATTGCACCGCGCGTTATTGTTTGCAGACCCGCATCCGGAGGGGCAGCAGCCATCCAATTTGTAGCTGGCATTAGGGCCACCGGGTAAAAATCCTGGTGCAGGCACAATATTTTTCTCATCTTCAAACCACGAATGATAGAAAACTCTTTGGCTCCTTGATGCACCATAGCGTTCCATGTTTGTGAGGTAAACCATATTGAACGGATTAACGCCGTGAATATAATGCAGATAGCCTTCTGCACGATCTTTGAAATCCTGAGCATTGATAGACGCATCAACGGTATTCCATTTATAAAATGTCATTCCATAATCCGCTTTGGCCTTATTTGAACCCCAGTTGTAATCCTTGATAAATGCACGGTATCCGTCGGTGGCATAGCCGTTGGTTCCGTTGAAGTCATCGGCTTTTGCAAAAGCAGTTCTCATGCGAGTTCTTATGTCGTTTTTCAAAGTTTGATTTCCTCGTGGGTCATTTATGTAACGAATGTAAAGCATGTGAGAAGAATGCCTGTAATGATCCATAAAATTAGACCAAGCAAACAATGGAAATTTTGTGAGGTTCGCTTCTACAATTGCCAAAAGATTTGCATCATCTGTCAATTCAAATAAATACCATGCTGCTGTGGCTAAATTTTCATCTCGCGCAAAAGTGCCATTGTCGGTTATCTCCTGATTGCCCGCCGCAAGTCCAGACGAATTGTTGGTATTCACATTATTGCTGAACATAGAATCAGGATTCGCTATTCCCCATTCCCAAGCTTTGATTGCTGCGGCTTTATATTCTTCGAAGCCAAAAATGCGAGCTGCAATGGCAAATGCCTTGACCGAACCGAATGCAGCGGTTGCATTGGCAGGGCCATAGTAGCTTGCTGCGGTGACACTGGACGGGGGAGTACCGCTCCCCAACCCCTGCACGCTTAGCATTGAACCGTCACTGTTCTGCATTCTCAAAAGCCAGTCAAGGCCCCACTTAACTTCGTCAAGAATATCAGGAATGCCGTTGCCTGATTCCGGTATTCCGAAATCATCTGTGAATGCGTTTGGATTTTCTTCGTACATCAGCAGCATTTCTGCAATGTAGTCTGCGGTCCATTTTGTGTATTTGTTGTAGTCTCCGGCATCAAACCAACCACCGCTTAAATCTCTTTCGGTAGCAGCGTTGTCCTTGGCAAAAAAATCGCGTGTATTTTTGTCTTGAGCAAAGCACATTGCATCTGTCCATTCGCCGGCATACTGAGCTGTTTTTGCTATGCCTGCACGTTGGTAGTAGAAGGTCTTGACGGCGGCTCTTAGCACATTGTTATAAACTCCGTTGCTGATATTGAACGAGTATGAGCGGCGATTATTTGTTTGGTCCAGAACGTAATATCTGCCGGGTGCTGTTACGCTTGAGAAATCAAAGTGCCAGATTCTGTCTCCGGAAGCAGCATCTGCTTGCCCGGAGTTGAAAGCGGTTGGCACACCGCTAAAAGCCACGTTTTGCGAAGCTTCATTTATAACCTGAAGCTGTGTGCCGAGGCTATAATTTATCACTGCAATTTTCTTTGCACCTTCTCGATAGCCGAACTGGTCTATCATAATGGACTGAGCAAAACTGAAGGAGGCGAGAAATAACAGGAGAGCTATCATAATTTTAAAATACTAAATTCTCGTATATGTTTTTCAAAGCGTTAGCATTTATCCTGAGAAAACCGTTATTTGAACTGCTTTATCCCATTTATTTGCTGAAATTCGGAAAAGAGAGGGATTATATTGCAGAACGTTTAAAGAAAGCGAACTTGCAGGTGAAGCCCAAAGATGTTTACAAGAATCTATTTTTCAACGGTATTGACAGTTTAAGGTATTTGCAAAACAAAAATATTTCCGTGAAATTTGAGAATTGGAATTTGGTTCCGGAAAAACCTGTTGTGTTTGTAAGCATTCATTTGGGTGCATTTGAAATGTTGCATAGAGCATTGGCGATAAATGAAAAAATCAATCTTATGGTTTCGCAGTTCAGAAATAAAAAACTGGATAATTTTCTCAATTCAACAAGAAAAACGCCTAATATAAACATTGTAAAAGACACAAGAATTTTAAAACATGTTATTCGCAATAAGGAGATTTTAGCTGTTATGGCAGACCAGTCAAAATACGGCGCAGAGTATTTTGAAATTTTGGGCCAAAGTGTTCCGTTGTTTTTGAAGCTACCGTTGACAGCAAACAAGTTGGGAGCAAATATTGTGCTTTTCAGGACTTTCAGGCAAGGTGATGGGCATGTTATAAGGGTGGAAAAGGTGTATGAACCCGGTTCAAAGATAAAATCGGTGGAAATAGCAAAGATTTTTGAGAATTGGATTCTGGAATTTCCTGAGCAGTGGGCGTGGAATTTTCTATATTTCCCAACTGAATGAACCCAAACACACGTTTTGCAAATGTGCGGGTAAATGTTTCCGGAGGCATGTATTTGTTCAAGGTTGGCAATATGGCGGTGCTCTATAGCTCCAAATGATCAATCAGCCTTGTATTTCCAAAAAAACATGCAAGTAAAATAACGGTTTTCTTTTTAATCTTTCCGGTAATGGGCGTTAAATCGCCCTTACTTACAATCTCAACATACTGAATCTTGCCACCAGCCCACTCTATAATCCCCCGCACAACTTCTTTCAGCTTTGCAACAGATGTCTCTCCCCTCCGCAGCAACCTCTTAGCCTCACACATCCCCGCATAAATAGAACTCGCTGCCGCTCGCTCCTCAGAACTCATATACTCATTGCGGCTAGACATAGCAAGGCCGCTCTTTTCCCTTATGGTCTTTGCTCCGACAACTTTTACCGGAAAATTCAAATCGGCGGCCATCTTGCGAATTAAATGCAACTGCTGAAAATCCTTTTCGCCAAAATATGCCTTGCTCGGCAATGCAATGTTGAAAAGCTTTGCCACCACGCTCAACACTCCTGCAAAATGAATTGGGCGATAAGCTCCGCAATAAAGAGTTTCCAAAGCCGGATTGTGAACAAAAGTTTGCAACGGCAAAGGATACATGTCTTTCGGATGCGGCGCAAAAACAATTGCTGCGCCTGCGTTGCGGCAAAGTTTCAAGTCTGCCCGCAAACGGCGAGGATATTTTGCAAAATCTTCGTTTGCTCCGAATTGAGTAGGATTAACAAAAATGCTCACAATGGTTATATCATTGTTTTTCGCAGACATCTCAATCAACGAAGCATGCCCATTGTGCAAAGCACCCATAGTTGGAACCAAACCTATGCTCTTTCCGGCTGCAAGCATTTTTTTTGAAAATCTCTGCAAAGAAACCGGCTTGCGGATTATTTTGAATGTTCCTTGATCTTCTCGCATGTGTTTTCCAAAGGACAAAATGAAAGCAATGCAGCGGTGAAAAACGGCATCCAAAGAGCATAGCTGGCATATATGGCTATGGCACTTGGCAACTCTTCTGCTGCAAAAAGCGGCATTTCCATAAAGTAAAATACCACATCCATAATAACCAACAGCACAATGGTCAGCAAGCTAACAGGAATAGTTTTTTGAACTCCATGCGCAATTGATCCTGCCAAAGTTTTTTGCTTTTCATTATCGGAAATTTGCGAATTAAGCCCCAAAATCAAATGAACAGTATCTGCGCAAAATATGGAAATAAGCCCAAACCATGCCGGATTTGAAACTCCCAAAAACAAAAGCCAGGCAGAAAAAGAATAAATCAAAACAAGAAGAGGCAATATGGATTTTATAATAAGCCCGCGTATCCAAACAAAAAGCGTTACAGCAATTATAAAAATAACTGCCAAAAATATTTGCATTATATCTATGTATTCCCCAATATCAATAAGAAACAGCCCGTTAAAAAGCAAAAAGAAAAACCAGAGCAAGGCGCACTTGAAACCAAAAAATACACACCTGAAAAGAAACAATGCAAAAATAGCATAAGCAATTATATTAGTTGTATGAAAATTGTATTGCATAAAGTCCAGCGCAACATTGCTAACTTGCCTTGAAAGAGGGATCATTGAAACCAAAACCCCTTCTATATTGAACAGGGCCACCACACTAAGCACTAATGCTATAATAACCTCTATAAGCCTGAAGCGAATAGAATATTCCGAAATTCTCTGCAAAACAGAGGTTTTTTCTCTTAAATCCATGTTTTAGGAATCTAGAAAAAATCAACGCTTAGTTGTCCGGGAGCAAGAGCTTCGCCTATTGAGGCATAAGTCAGATTTGCGCCCTCTTCTAAAGAACGGAAGCGGCTTTCCTTTCCTTGTTCCCCCATGGCAAACGCAGAGAACAGCTCAAACATATTCCCGTATTTTTTTGCAAAATCATACAACGGCAAAACCTCGTCTTTAGAATTAGCCATAGCAGCGACCTTGCAACCGCAAGCTCCGGCCTTCAGGCATTCCTGCGCAAATTCATTCAGCTCCTGTTCGCCGGGAACCCTGTCAAACAAATGCCATGAACGTATGATTTTATTTTTGAGAGGCATATCAACCCCGCGCTCCAAATCTATCCAGTCCAAGCCATCCGAGATTTTTTCAAATAATTCTTTGCGCTCGGTTGCAAGTTCGTTTTTCCACTTTCCGCCGTCTTTTTCCAAGCGAATTGTGCCGAGCCGGAGAGCTTTTGGGTTAAGGTCAAAAACTTTTTGCGAAAGGCCAATCCACTCCGAAGTATCTTTGAATAAATCGTAACGAATTTCCAAAATGCCGCACTTTTTTATAGCAGAGCTGTTGGCAAAAGCGTTTAATAAAACACTTGGGCTGATTAAGCCGGCTATAAAATATACTATATTCTTATTTGTGGCAAATCCTTTAAGCATATTTTTCTCGCGGCTTGCGCCGGAAGACAAACAATTTGTAAAGAAAATAGGAATTTCTTTAACTGTGTTGCTTATTTTAAGCGTAGCTGCCTGGTACATTCTAGCTAATTTTGGATTTGGCAAAGCGATAATACCGTATTTGGAAGAGCAAGTTGCAGCTCAGACAGATACAAGCACAGCCGTAAACTCAGACTCAGATTCCATATTTCCTGATATGCCGGAAGCTCCGGTAGTTCCTGATCATGATCATGATGATTTTTCTTTTGATTCTGTACATACGGTAAGCGTACCTTCTGTTGAAGAAGATTTTGATATACAGGCGCATTTGCAATTGATGCGGCAAAATGTAAGCAAATATAATTATACGCTGGCATACAAACACGGAGCCAGGATTGCAAGCTATCTTCTCGCAAAACCGATATATGTTGCCGAATGGGGTCAAATTTTGCTGGAATCAGGCAGACCGAATGAAGCAGTTAATGTTTTGCAAAGAATAGTTGAAGAAGATACGGTAAAAAGCGATGTTACAATAAATATGGCGTTTGCCATGCTACGTTCAAAAAATGCAGATGCTGCAGTAGAATTTTTGGACAAACAAATGATAAATAACAAAGATGTGGATTTGCTGGTTGCAAAAGCAGCTATAATCAGTGAACATCCTGAAGTAAAAAAACGTGTTGATGCCGAACGGATTTTTGCAAGATACGCAAATAACAGCATAATTTCGCCAAGAGCAGATTATTGGTATGGAAGATTTTTAATGCAAAGAGGAGATTTTCAAAAATCTAAAATGTATTTGGAGCGTGCGATAAAGGAAAAGCCCAATGAACCACGCTACATAGCAAGGCTTGGCATGGCAGAGTTTTTTCTTAAACAGGATTCAAAAGCCGAGGCCCTTTACAAACAAGCTTTGAAAATAAATCCTTATGATTACAATACTTGGTTCAATCTTGGCGAGCTTTATTTGAGTTTGGCAAACGAGAGCAGCAATGTGCAGAATATTCGGCAAAAAACTCATCAGGCCATGAGTTCATATAAGCAAGTGTTAGAAAACGATCCCATGCATGCAATGGCAAATTACCGTATTGGGCTTATATTAAACGGAAATGGTCAATACAAGGAGGCAATTCCTCATTTAAATATTGCATTGGAAAAAATGCCGCAAGAAATTCCGGTAATGCAGCAATTAAGCGCGGCCTACATAAGTTTGGGAGATACAACAAGGTCTGTTGGTTATTTGGAAAATATTTTGCAAATAGATCCGTTTAATAGAATAGCAGCAAGTGAATTTAACAGAATTAGAGGTCGTAGATGAATACAACAAAAAGAGATCTGGTTAACGAGATTTCGTCCAGAACGGGATTGCCTGCGATAGAGACAAAAAAAATCATAGAATGCTTTTTGGATTCCATAGCCCGTACTTTAATTGAAGGCAACAACATTGAGCTGCGTGGCTTCGGTCGTTTTAAAATCCGCAACAGAAGCGGCTACAAAGCCCGAAACCCGCGTACCGGAGCCCCCATAGAAGTAGAAGCCGGAAAAAAACCGGTGTTCGAGCCGAGCAAAGAATTAAAGAAGGTGTTGAACGGCTAAGTATTCCTCGCATTCCAATGCAGCTAAGCATCCTGAGCCTGCCGCTATTATCGCCTGCCTGTAGCGTGGGCTTTGAACATCGCCTGCAGCAAAAACACCTTCAATATTTGTCTTTGTGCTGCCGGGTTGCGTGACTATAAATCCCTGTTCGTCAAGTTTCAATTGACCGCCAAGAAATTCGGTGTTTGGGTTATGCCCTATTGCATAAAAAAAGCCGGAAATTCCAAGTTCTGTTTTTTCGTTTGTCAAAGTATTTTGCAGAGTTACGGATTCCAGAAATTTGCTTCCTTTTAATTCTACCGGAATGCTGTTCCACATAATTTTAATTTTCGGGTTGCTTTTTATTCTGTCTTGCAGAATCTGGCTGGCTCTGAACTTGTCTCTGCGGTGTATTATCACAACTTCGCTTGCAAATTTGGAAAGGTGTTCTGCCTCTTCCATAGCAGTGTCTCCGCCGCCAACAACGGCCAATGTTTTATTTCTGAAAATTGGCAATGCTCCGTCGCAAACTGCGCAAGCAGAAATTCCTTTTTGCCAATATTCTTTGCTACCCGGTATGTCCAGTTTTTTTGCAGTTGCTCCAGTTGCGACAATAACGCTTTTAGCTTCTATTTTTTCTCCGCCATCCAGTGTAAATTCAAACGGATGTTTTGAAAAGTCTGCCGCCGTAACTGTTTCCGTAACTATGCGAACCGAATTTTTCAAAGACTGTTCGCGCATTTGCTCCATAAGCTTGTTCCCGGTTATCCCGTTTTCAAATCCAGGATAATTCTCTATTTCGCTTGTGGTTGTGAGTTGCCCGCCCGCAGCAATGCCTCCGGCCATAAAACCTTCAAACATAAGCGGTTTTCTCTCTGCTCTGCCCAAATAAATAGCCGCAGTATGCCCAGCCGGCCCCGAACCGATGATTATAACTTCTTCTAGCATATCACAAAGCCATAATTTTGCGGCGAGAAAGCCCGGTATAATGCATAATTTTACTAACGGCTTCACCAGCATCTTTCATAGCCTTAGCAGCTCGACTTAAACTTTTCTCAACTTTAGCTTCTGCTATTGCTTCAGCCCTAGCTTCAATCCTAGCCTCGACTTCATCAATTTTCTTGAGCACGCTCTTATTATACATCTGCTCTATAGTCATATTAACTCCTGTGAACTCCTTGTAGCCACCATAAAGCTCTCTGTGCATCTTAGACATGCGCTCCTTGAGCATTACTACATCGTTATCCGTAATATAGCAATTTTCACGGCTACTGAGCAAAGTTTTGGCTATCTCATTCACATACCCAGCCAATCTCTCTGCCAACTCCTTACGCTTTGCGGAATCAGACTCGCATTTATTCAGCTCTGCTCTAACCTTCAAAAGGTAAAACGGCAAAAGCAAAGCAAGATGTTCAAGCTCTGAAATATTATGCTCCAATACCTTGAACGCCGGCACTTGGTAAACAATGCTCTTGTCGCCTGGAAAACGCATCTCTATGGTCAAAAAGTCCTTGGTCTTGCTCGTTTCCCAGTAAATAACCGCAGGCGCAGGCATGTCTATTTGCAGGTGGGTGCCGTCTGCGGAAACAACCTTGTTTTCCATGGCTATCTGGATGCTGTAATTGAAAACCCTCAAGCATATCTCCATATCATCCTTTATCTGGGCTTCTATGAGATAGGTGTCCTTGCGGCCTTCGCAGGAGAGGGTGACTACCATGTCGGTGAATATTTCCCCCAGAGCCCCCGATTCAGGGTTTTCTGTTATGTATTCCCTCGGCTGCCTGACCTCGACAGCGGTGTTTGGCGGGTAATTTTTCTTGTAGATGCCGTTTATCAAATGCACAATGGCGGGTCTGCTTGCCTTTGCCATGATGAACTTGATTGACCTGTCGAACAATTTCTGGGTTTTTCTAGAGATTCCCGGAACAGCAAAACTCTTTTTTTCTCTCTTCATACTACTTAGACGGGATTCAGAGGAAAAAAATTGAAAAAAATGCATAAAAAAATGAAGTTGTCAGAGAATATTGCTGTTTTTGAAAACGGGCTTGCAGAAGTGGCTTGCTCTGTTGGTATATCACAGGAAAAGAAATTGTAGAAAACGGAAGAAAGATTTATAACTTGGAACTTATGAAACTGGGGAGACTAGAAGGTTAATCTGTTGAGGAAGAATCAAAAAATTCCACTGCAACCCAGCAACTAGCCATCCCCATTAATAATATACAAAAATCCAAAAAAAGTAAAAAATCATTAAATTTCCTAAAAAATAGCCTTTTTCGTAAAAAAACGCATATTTCCTCAAAAAAGTCACCACTTTGTCAAAAAATAATGTATTTTACATCTATAATGTTATCTTTTGTCAAAATAAGGAATTAAAGAGGTCAAAATGAAAAAAATCCTTTCCCTAATGGCCATAATCCCCACTTTGCTTTTTGCCCAGACCGCAATTTGGAATGGCACCGCAGATACCACTTGGTTTACGAACAATAAAGATGCTGCGGAATTTATTATAACTACTGCCGAGCAGTTGGCGGGGCTTGCGGTGTTGATAGATGGTAGCAGCAATAATGGCACATATAATATGCACGGCATAACAATTAAACTTGGCAATGATATTGCTTTGAACGATACTGCGAACTGGAAAAATTGGGATGAAAATCCTCCAAAGAATACTTGGATGTCAATGGGAGAATATTCTGGTTCCTTTTTAGGAACATTCGATGGAGATGACAATATTATTATCGGTATTTATTATGGTAGTTTGTTTAATGCCATGGGTCATTCTGCAAACTCTTCTATCGGTACAATACAAAATCTCGGAATTCTTGCTTCATATATTAAAGATAAAGATATGGGTCGGAGCGCGAGTTTAACAAACTATAATTATGGCTCAATCATTAATAGTTATACTGCGAGTGATGTGATAGGAGGTAATCAGACAGGTGGTTTGGTAGCATACAATTACGGTTCAATTGTCAATAGTTATGCCACGGGAAATGTAATAGGAAATAGTAATGTTGGTGGTTTAATTGGAATAAATTATGGTTCCGTTACTTATAGTTATGCTACGGGAAATGTAATAGGAAATAGTAGTGTTGGTGCAACAGGAAATAGTGGTGGTTTAATTGGAGTAAATTATGGTTCAGTTACTTATAGTTATGCCACGGGGAATGTAATAGGAAATAATGGTGTTGGTGGTTTAATTGGAGAAAATAGAGGTTCAATTACTTACAGTTATGCCACAGGAAATGTATTTTCTAATGTTAATAATGCTTATGTAGGTGGGTTAGCTGGTTCATCAGGTGGTACAATCAGCAATAGTTATGCTACGGGTAATGTGGCTGGTGGAGAACGTCAAATCGGCGGTTTGGTTGGATCAGGTAGCTCTATCAATAGTTATGCTATAGGGAAAGTATCGGGAGGTTCTTATTATGTTGGCGGTTTGGCAGGCTCTGGCAGTTCTACCAATAGTTACTACAACACCCAAACAAGTGAACAAGAAGCATACGGGGCTGGTACAGGAAAAACCACTGCAGAAATGCAAAATATTCTTACCTATCTGGAAGGCGACTGGGATTTTAATTCAGTTTGGGCTATACATCCCGATATAAACGATGGTTACCCATTCTTGCAAGAATCAAATCTTCTGCCTGCCGACAAAAAATCAATTGCAAATACAAGCGAAATGCCAATTTATGTAGAAGCCTACACCGGCGAACCAATAGAACTTGCCATAGACAGCGCACTCTATAAAGAAATAGACTACGATGTGGTTTATTTAAACAATTTAAATGCAGGTACCAACGCTCAAGCTATAATAGTCGGCAAAGGCAGCTACTACGGAATAAAAGCTTCAACATTCCATATCATAACAAACCAAAAAAGAGACATCACTTATGCCTCTGTTGACCCCATATTCCCACAACCAATAACCGGAGACTTCTTAACTCCAAAACCTATGGTAAGAGACTTCAACGGAGCAGTAACGCTCAGAGAAGGCAAAGACTATGTTTTGGAATATGCCGAAAATAAATACACAGGACAAGCAGCAGTAAAAATTACAGGCATTGGCAATATTTACGATGGCTACAGAACCGCCGGATTCAGCATAGTCGGCAGACTGCCGCTTAGAGTAACTTGGACAGAAGAAAGAGAATTCGTTTACAACAAAATGGTACAAGTTCCAATGCCAAGCGTAGAAGCAGAAGATGTAGAACTCCGTGTAGTCAATGCTCGCAGTGAAGCAGGCACTTATGCAGGCGTGCTTGCGCCATTTGCGCAAATAATTTCAGCAAACGCAAACAGCTACGAACTTATAAATAATACCGTGGAATACACAATCAAAAAGAAACCGCTCACGCCATACTTCACCGCAAATATGCAAAACTTTGAAACCAACAACGCAGACACCCTCTGGGTACCACGCGAAATATTCGCAAACCAAACTCTCCTGAAAGATGTCCTCAGCGAACTCGTCAGCTACAACGGATTCGCCAAAGACACAATCAAAAACGAAAGCGACAACGCCTCCGTGCTAAAAGGAAAACCAACTGTAAGCCTGGAGTTCCCATCACCCGTACTCAGCAAACGTGTGGAAACAACGCAAAAAGCAACCGCAACAATAGTCACCGATGAAGTATCCGCAGACAATTACGCTCTGACTCGCCCAATCATAATTATCATGGAAACCATAGACGAAAATGAAGACGCAGAAACAATATACTGCTACCATAGCAACTATTGTGCAAAAGTAAGCAAGCAAATTTGCTCAGCAATTGAAGGCGAAGAAGTTCAAAACTGCTCCGAGCTCAGAAAAACATGCGCAATCAATAACGTCTGTGTGGAGAGCATATTGCTAAACCAGTGCATAGGGCTGGGAGGCACAGTCATAGAATCCTGTGCCATGATGACCTCAATCATTAGCGGTAATCCGGCTTATTATACCCCAGTCGCCCGCTACTACAACCTCAACGGCACCCCGCTGGGAACACACAAACCAACCACTCCGGGAATCTATATAGAAAAGGTGGGGAAAAATGCGAAGAAGATATTGGTAAAATGAACGTTTAAACGTTTTCTATATTCCATCTGTGCATATTCCCATTTCGGCGTTTATTTTTTGTCTTGGCTTTGCCGTCTTTTTAGGCTGCCTTTTCGCTTGGGTTTATAATTACAGAAATTTGCACAAAGAACCAAAAGGCAAACCGCAAAGAATAACCGATACATTAGGTGCCCCCGTTGATCTTGTGCACGAAACAACGCAAGATGGCAGTGCCATAAAAAGACAGGAACAGGAAAAAACATGCTACGAAACCGGAGTTGTGAATAAAGATGCCTTTGTGAAAAAATTACTTGCGCTCTTTCGCAGTTACCTTGAACAGGACAATCGCAGAATTCTCTCCGTATGCTATTGGGCATTCAAAGGCGATGGATTTACACTGAGAATTTCCAATAGCCCTTACCAAATAAGCGATGGATTATTTATACCGAAAAACGACAGATATTTCTCAAAAAAAGAATTCAACTGGGATGGAATAGACGAATTTCCCATTGATATCTATCGCACAGAAGAAGAAGTGGCAAACTCCATGGCCGGTGCAATAGTTTCCGGTGGCGGAAAATTGCACGGATATATAACAATAGACAGCCTAGAATCCGGAGCTTTTGACGATGAAACATGCATGGAATTGCGAGAGCTTGCAACCCTCACCGAAGAAGTTCTCAGAACTTTAGACAGCAACTTGAAACTGGACAAGCAATACAGCCTGCTCAACACAATGCTAAAAGACATTCTGGATTTATATCATTCCTCTTCAAAAGGGAATCTGCTGACTAATTTATCTGCAATTTTGCAAAACAGTTTTCTGTTTAACAGGATGATGATCATAACGCCGATTGACCTGGATTTGGACAAGTGGCAAATATCAGAAGCTGTTGGCGAACAAAAAGAGGTTCTCAAAGGCGAACCTTTTGTTGTTCATCCCAAATGTTTGCTTTACGAGATTTTGGTTGGAAAGGTTTCTGTGATAAATGAAAAAGATATTTCAAAAGACCCATACCAACGCAGATTTTCCGAAAGCGAACCGGAAAATCTTGAACTGCGCTCGCTTTTTGCCGTTAGGCCGCCAATACGAAACAATTCATATCCTTTAATTATTGTTCTGGAAAGCAAAGAAACAAAAGCAGTTTCCATAATAGATGAGATTATGCTCACAAACATAGTTGCCTGCGCTGCGCTTAAACTCTCCGATATTATAAGCAAAAATGACAGTAAGCAGGAAAAGGAAAATACCATGGCAGAGGTCAATGCAAACGGTTTTGGCGAAATAATGCGCTACTACGAGAAAGAAATTGACTTCTTGAAAGACCGTTCGGATGGTCTTGGAATTTTATTCTTGAAATGCATTCCTTCGGGAAAAGAGAGCAAAGCTTTTGTTTATGAAAAATTTTTATCCATAGTGAAGCACTTGAAAAAACACTGGAACGGCAAGCATTTGGCTATGATGGGGAATGGAGAGTTCATATTGTCCATGACAGGCGATGTGCAGCAGGAACATATTTTTGAATTGTTCTCGGGGCAGCTTATAACCATTGCAAAAGATATGTTCGGCAGCGAAGGCACTCTAGCTATAAAAAGCCATTCTATATGGCTTAACAGAGAAAAATTAAAGCAATTGGAACAAGACACCGGGCAAAGTGGAAAAACTTTGTTTCTTGTCAGTCTTGCGACTAAATTTCAAGAAATGGCTGAGGTGAGCGAATAATGTTTGGAGTTATAGACTGGATTGTGCTTGTGGCTTATTTGGGCTTTTCGATTTTTATAGGCTTGTGGGCTGCGAGGGGCAACCGCTCATTTAAGGATTATATGCTGGGCGGTGGTTCAATGCCGTGGATTCCAATAGGCATAAGCTTGATTGCAACCTCTGTGAGCACAACAACTTTCTTGGGTGTTCCGGCGGAATCTTTTGGCACTAACATGACTTTAATAATGACCAACTTCGGGAGTTTTTTGAGCATTCTGGTTGTGGGCTGGCTGTTTATTCCACGCCTCAGAAAAAGCGGCATACAAAGTGCTTATGAACTTTTGGAGAAAAGTTTTTCACGTACTATTCGCAGAGTTGCGGCTGTGTTTTACGCTCTGCACCTTGTGTTGAGAACCGGCATTTTATTGTTTGCGCCGTCTTTGGTTCTTGCGCCCATTTTGCAAATTCCCGTGTGGGCAGCAATTTTGATTTCTTCTATAGTGGCTATTTTATATACGTGGTATGGCGGGTTCAAGGCTGTTGTTTGGACAGACGTTATGCAGTTTATTGTATTTTTTGGCGGCGGAGTTATTGCTCTGTTGATTTTGGTGAACGGCATAGGCGGTTTTGGGGAATTGGTTTCTCTTGCAGATGAAATGGGAAAAAGCGATTGGTTCAACAGTTCGTGGGATCCGTCAAATGCTAACACTTTGCTTTCTGCGGGGATTGCGTATGCGGTTTTGGAGATAGCTATCCGTGGTTGCGATCAGCAGTTTGTGCAGAGGTATTTGAGTTGTAAAGATGTCAATGCGGCGAACAAGTCCAGCATTTTGTCCATGGTTTTGGGGCTTGTCTGCTCGCTTTTGTTTTATTGGATTGGAGCGGCATTGTTCTTTTATTACATGAAGGGTCCGTTCCCTGAGCATTTGGGCATTAACGATGTGTTTCCGCATTTTATTTTGAACGAGTTGCCGACAGGTGTGGTTGGCATGTTGGTTGCGGCAATTTACGCAGCAGCCATGAGCAGCATTTCAAGCGCAGTGCATGCGTTAAGCAACACTACGGAAAAAGATATTTTGTGCAAGCCTGTTGGCCAGGAGTCTGTGTTCAGGGCAAAGCTATGGATTGTGCTGTGGGGGATATGCGGCACCGGAGCGGCATTTGTTGCCATGTCTCAGTCCGGTTCTTTGCTAAAAAATGCGTTATTTTTCACGGGTCTTTTCACAGGTCCGTTGCTTGCGTTGTTTTTGCTGTCGTTTTTTGCTTCGTATTTGCGAACATTTTCGGTTTTAATCGGCGTTGTGTGCGGTATGTCGAGCTTGCTTTTGTTTAACAGCATACCTTTTATTCAAAGTTATGTGCCACCATTGGAAGGTGTTTTTTCCTGGCCCTGGAATCCCTTGATTTCCTGTACTGCGTCTGTGTGGATTGCATTATGCGTTGACTTTGTTATCCCCAGAAAGCGTATTGATATTGTGCGGTAAGGCTTCCACCATAAGCCATTTGTAAAAAAATTATCTATATTGCTCCTAATTAACCTTGGGAGAAAACCATGAAAAAACTTCAATTATTAGCCGTGTTGCTGTCATTTGCAGCATTTACCCTTTTTGGCTGCGCAGAGGATAGCGCAGAATTAATGATCAACTGGGAGAGTGATAGCAGGGGTACGCTTGAGATAGTCAATACATCAAATCAAGACATTGTGCTGTTCCTTGGTGAAAGACCTACCTCAGGAAGCATTCTTGGCGGAGTAAGAGCCGGTAAAACCAAAAACCTAAATATATGCGCACACCCTGAGATTTCTGACTGTATTAATGGTGGTTGGGCAATTATACGCGGAATAACCAGAGATGTATATAATGATAACATACATGACTTGACAAAAGTAACAAAAATTGACTTCAGCGCAATGGCTAACTACCATATCACAAATAAATACCGCATTAGAATAGATTACGATTATGTTGGCGATAATGCAGTAAGGCTTGTAAACAATGGGCGTGTAGGCATTGAGCTTCGCAAAGATAGCCCGGAAGGTGAGAAGGTGGCATATTTGCCGGCTATGCAGGTGAATCAAATGCTCTATACCCAAAGCACATCCGCTATAACCTTGTTCCCATATTATGTTATATATGATAAATCTAGCAAAACCGTTACCACATTAAAAGCCACAGACATGACACAGTCTGTTATGGTAGGTCCACGCCCGATTTCAAATCCTCAAGCCATTCCAACCGCATATTTTCCCAATGACGCTGCGGATTCTTGGGCTAAAATTCTAGGAACATTGAAATCTCCGGTTGCATATGTATCGGTGGAGAATGGCATAATGGGCCAGGCAGTTTATTTTACAAACTCCGGTAGTACACGTTATCACTCACAAAATGGTTTTGCTGATGCCATTAATGCCGGTGAAGAAAAGTTGGTATTTGAAGTAGCAGCTGTAGATGCTGTATACACAAAAGATGAGAAGGGTAACGATACAGAAGAAATAATTGGCGGTGGAACATTCAAGAATTTGGTTATACTGGCTTATGGCGGAACAGTTAAAGTTCCTGTTAAGTCTACTGATGAAAATTTAAATGATGACATTTTAGGCGTAAAGATTTACAATGGTTATGAATACGTGATTAACGTTTCCGGCAGTACTTCTACCGGTTATAAGGCAATCATAACTATGGGAGCTAAACGCGATCTTTCCGGTAATATTGAAGATATTCATTATTAATTTTTGGCAATGCGTGCTATAGCCGGATTACTATTTGCCGTTCTTGTCGCTTCTTGCGGCAAGATCTATGAAGCTCCATCTGATGATTCAGGGGTAGTTCATTTTTTTAATGAGTCAAGCTATAGCGTTAGCATTCACCATTCATCTTTTAGCGGACCTGTTATAGTAGATAAGCTGCCCGCCGGAGAGATATATTCTACGACTATTTCTCCAAGCAACAATTACGGCGTAGGTTCTGTTTTTCCCATAAGATACTGGTCTTTTTTTGAGGGTGAATGGATTGGCGGTACAGACCCAGATCCAAATGCTCAGATTAAACAGAATATTGAGGCAGGCAAAATATACACAATTCCTATTCCGCAACCGACAAAACTGGAAAGAGCAGAAGTTTTTTTAAAAATTTTAAATTCTTACAGTATGCCAATTGAAATTAATCGACTTATGATGTCTATTTATCAGGTCAACGGCGAACTGCCGATACCAAGCGGAAAAACCGGAATTTATAAAATAAACACAGGGGAATTTAAGAGATATTCCGTAAATAAAGGGCAGTCAACATTTATTGATATTCCTGAGTTCACCGCAAAGAAAGGCTATATATACAGTTTTGAATTTGACGGAACAGAAGTAATATCCAAAGGGGAGCAGGAGATATGAGAAAATTCTTGCTTGCTTGTTTAGCTCTGATAGCTTCCTGTTCCTTTGGAGAAATAGAAGTTGTTCCGGAAGCTACCAAGCTTTCCATACAAAACAATTCCGATGTACAATTGTCTTCCGTTGTCTGGAAAAATACCGAGTTTAAAGATATAGGTTTCGGCAGAATATCCATGAGAGAAGTTTCAGATGGATATGGATTTATTTTTTTCAACGTGAAAGATAAACCATATCGCACTCGCCTTCCGGTTATTTGCAACAAACACAGACATGAACAATTTCTATTTGCAAATTCAACTTCTATTATAGATATGAACGACGATAACATGATAACACTCGGAAGTTTAAATGCGAATTAAATATTTTTTTGCCATTGCTCTTGCGGTATTGCTTTCAAGCAACACCGTTTGCCATGCGGCAAAAAAAACAACCGGCACAGGTTATTATTTCTGGCCGATATTGCACGGTGGCGGAACTCTCCTAGCATCAGATACGGAAGCGGCAACAAGCTGGCCGGGATATACATTTTCCGGAGGCATAACATTTTCCATATTCGAAAGACAAGTGAACTTTCTCGAATACACAGGAAACCTCTTCTTCTTCACAGATGCCCTGTACTCATACAGAGCTTATAACGGCGATACGCCGTCATTGAATTATCGCATAGAAGAAACTACGGCAGACTTTGCCGTTGGCGTAGGTTTTAGAAATATTTACATCGGAGCTTATGCCCAAATTCCCAATCACATAACCGTAAAAGTACGCGAATGGACAATAGAAGATTTCAACGGATTATCCAGAAATCCCTCGTTTTCATTCATGTGCGGATTCCGCATAGTAGGCGACCATCTTGGCGTAGATGCCAGACTTTTGATGGGGCAAGGGCCAGGTCAATTCTTGAGAAACTCCTTTGGTGAATACTGGATAAACCAATTATCACTCGGCGTAATGGCCGGATTCTAAATCTTGGGCATCCACCGCTTTATCGCTTTATATTCCTTGCTCTTCAGCTTTTCCTTCCACATTGCATCGCCTGTAATCTTTGCTAAATGCGCAACTGCGCACCAGTAACGAATGCTACTCGGAGACCTTTTCGCATAAAGCCGCTCACTCTCTTTGAACATCGCAATAGCATCTTCTGTTTTGCCAAGATAAAAAAGCATCTCGGCTTTGGTCTGCAAAAGCGTGGGATGGTCAGGATAGCGTTTTAACAAAGTATTTGCAACATCCATTGCTTCTGAGTATTTTTTTTCTTCGTAAAGAATCCATATCATGGAATTCCCAAACACAAAGGAAAATTGTTCGCTTTGCTCAAATCCCGTTTTCAAATCTTCCCGCTTAAACCTCACGAATGGCGCATAATAGGTATATATTGCATAAAATGCTTTTGAATCAATATCGCTGCGTTTTTCAAAGACTAACGCAGCACCCCTTGTTTCCGCAATGCTCCTGAAAGTATTTCCCAAAATGGAATTTATCAACCCTATTTTATAACGGCGCATGGGTTCCCAGAAACTTGTTGTTTTGCAGCCTTTCAACACAGATAACGCTCTGCTCAAATCCAACGTATCACCAAAATCATCAAAACGCAAAACTAAAACAATCCCGTTCAGCACACATGCGCTTGAATCTTCTTCTGCAATCTCGCTAAACGCCTTGTCATATTCCGCATTATATGCGTAATCCAGTACGGTCGCAAATGATGTTACTGCTAACAATAAAATGTATTTCAATTTATTACCCAAAGATGATTTTCCACTTTCAGCTTAAAAGTGTAAAAAAATGCTATCCACTTTGCTCTTTTCCTCTGCTTTTCAGTCCTCACCCATCCGTCCATGTGAACATCTTTCCCTACTTTGCTTATCCTGATAAACCAGTCTTTTTCCTCTAATATTTTTATGATTTTTGCATCGGAGCGCATTCTCAGATTTAAATTAATTTTTTTAAACGGAAATTTTTGCAACGCATAGTGAATGTTCTTTGGAGTTTCCTTGGAGTTGTAAATACCGGCGATATACACCTCCTGATTTTCTATTTCTACCTTGCAGCAACAGATATATATGAATTTTTTTAGCAATTCCCTGTAAATTTCGCTTGCAAGAATATTTGCCTTTTCCAAAACTACATGTATAAGAGAACAACGTGTTTGCGGAATAGAAGCGATTATTTTTTCCAACTCGCATGCAGCATTGAAATTTGGGACTAAACAACTTATGAACAGAACTTTTGCACGGGAATTTATTTGCAAATTCTGCGAATACGGCAAATCTTTGCAACGCCACTTCGCATTTAATTCCAACATTTTATCAGTCATATAATGAGCATTTTTTTCACAATGGCATCTATCGACAAATCCGGATTCAAACTTTATAACAAGAGTTGGCCTGCCGTTAAATTCCAATCCTACAACTGTACCGACTATTTGCGTTTCCGTATTATAAATATGGTCTCCAATGCGGGCATCCGCGGCGTTTTCAGGAAATAATCTGTAAAATAAATTATGCTCTTCATCGTGCAATGCCTCAAGCTGAATTTCATGTTTTTCATCTTTTTTGTTTTTAAGGGTTATTTGCGGCAATGCGCCGGACACTCTATTCACAGCCTCAACAGTGCAAAGTTTTTCTTCCGGATGATAAACCAGGTCTCCGGCTTCCAGGGGGCCAATTCCCCAAATTTTGCAAAGCCCCAGTGTTGGCTCTTCCTGCAATTCGGCAAATTCATCTGTGGCATAAATCATCCAGCCATCGCATGCTATACATTTGCAATACAAAGGCTTATGCGGTGGAATATCTCTTTTGCCGTAATGTTTATCGTATTTTTCCTGAGAAAAAATTTTAAACTTTCTTATTAGCTGACAGTTTTCGCAGAATATTTCTGCGTCCCAAAAATGTAAAGAAAAAAGCGAAGCATCAGTTGACACGGCGCAACCTGAAAATACACTCGTCCTTGCCCAAGCATTCTAAAATTTCCCATAACCCCGGCCCTGCGCCAACGCCGCAAACCGCAAGTCTCACAGGCTGCGCAAGCGCACCCAGTTTAATACCATTCTCTTCGCAAACTTTACTAAATGCCGCTTCAATGTTCTTTATTCCGAATTCTTCAATTTTTTCAAGTTCATTTGCAACCAATCTTATATGCTCAGAGCTTTGCTCTGTCCAGTATTTTGCATAAGCTTTTTCGTCTTCGCATTTTTCAGGGCGTTCAAAAAAGTATTTTGCCATCGGTACAAGCTCATTCATAAATTTCAATCGTGGTTTTAATAATGCGGCAACCGTAGAGCATTTATTTTCATCCGCATAATTTTTCTTCAGTTCATCTATCAAAAAAGAATCCGGCAACAATCGTATGTGCATGCCGTTCATCCATTCCAGTTTTTTTTCATCAAAAGCCACAGCCTTAGGGTGAATCCTTTCAAGGGAAAATGCTTTTATCATTTCTTCCAAACTCATAACTTCTCTGTCATCTCCGGGGCTCCAGCCCAAAAGAGAGAGGAAGTTCACAAGCGTATGGGGCAAGTAGCCCAAATCTCTGAAATCCCCTACGGATGCGGCTCCCTTGCGCTTGGAAAGCTTTCCGCCACCCGGTGCCAAAATCACAGGCAAGTGGCAAAACAACGGAGTTTCCCACCCAAAGGCGTTATAAAGCAATACATGCTTTGGTGTACTGCTTATCCATTCGTCACCCCTCAACACGTGGCTTGTTTTCATTTCGTGATCGTCCACAACGCTTGCCAAATGATAAGTCGGAAATTTATCTCTTTTTAAAAGAACCAGATCGTCCAAATCTTTATTAGGCGTTTCTATTTCGCCTCTTATCAAGTCGTTGAATTTAGTTATGCCATCTGATGGGGATTTAAATCTTATCACAAACTTTTCATCTGCGGTCGGTTTGCGATTCAGCTCTCTGCAATAGCGGTCGTAGCCGTGTTCCAGGGTTTGCAGTCGCTCTTCCGTGCAAAAACAGTAATATGCGTGGCCGCTTTCAACGAGCTGTTCCGCAGCTTTGCCGTAAATCTCCAACCTTTCGCTTTGAAAAAAAGGGCCTTCGTCCCAGTCCAGACCTAGCCATTTAAGGTCTCTGAGCAAATCTTTCAGGGCCTGTTCGTTGTATCTTTTGCGGTCCGTATCTTCTATTCTAAGGTAAAATGTGCCGCCCAGAGCTTTGGCAAAGAGATAGTTATAAATAGCAGTCCGCGCCCCTCCAACGTGTAAATAACCCGTTGGGCTTGGTGCAAATCTTACTCTAACAGGCTGCGTTACACTCATTTATGCGGTCGAAAGGACTTGAACCTTCATTCCCTCTCAGGAGTCAGCACCTCAAGCTGATGCGTCTACCAATTCCGCCACGACCGCCGGAAGCCCATAATATAGAATTCTATTTTCTCACTATGCAGCAATTTTACTTAAGAGCTGGATGGCAAAAAAACATCTCGGTTTCTGTTGGCGCCACGGTTGAAATCAGCGCAAATTCCATAACAGTGGATTTTGGAGTCCGAGAACCCCAAAATTGCTTTTGTCAAAATAAGGAAAAAGATGGTACGGCTGTTTGCGAAGATTCATGCGTAGAAGTTTTCCTGAGGATGATGGACAACAGTAATGAGTATGCTAATTTTGAGTTTAATTCAAAGGGCGTGTGCTATGCGGCACGTGGCAAAGACAGGGAAAACAGAAGAGAGCTTTCAGCAGAAGAATATGCTCAGATAGTAAGAAAACCAAGCGGAGTATCAGTTGAGAACGATTTTTTCAGATGGAATTTATCTGTAGAGATCCCCCTTTCTCTGCTGGGTATAAAGAATGTTAAAATATTTCAATTAGACGGAAACCTGTACAAATGTGCAGATATGGCGGCAGTGCCTCACTGGCTTTCTGCGTTCCCTGTGAATACGCCAAAACCGGACTTTCACAGGCCGGAATTCTTCTCTTGCCTGAACCCGAAATCGTTCGGTTCGCCGGATGACATGATATTTTCCAGGATTCGCGACAGAGATTAGCCGTATTTTTTTCTAAATTCCCCAAAGTATGGCAACACGCACTGGCTACAGCATTGGAAGAGCAATAATTTTTATTGTTCTTGGGTTAATATTCGGCGGCATTTTAGGGGAAACCCTTGGCTGGTTCTTTGGATACATAGGCACACTTATGAACGCCGGAGGCGAAGACAACGTTGTGCGCAACTTCTTTATCAAAGCCTGGGAGCTGAACATGGGCTACACAAGCGAAGGCAAGCCTATGCTGGTGGATTTATACATGCTGAAATTCAATCTGGGTTTCACAATCAGATTAAACATAGTTAGCATTATAGGCGTGGTAGCCGCATTATATATGATGAAGTGGTCGGGTAATCGATGAACCTTGAACAGGTGAGAAAACAAATAGAAGCCGATTCTGCAGTGGCTGTTGCAGAGCAAACATTTGAGAAGATTGAAAAAACAAAGGAATTTAATGCCTATATTTCCGTTTGCAAAGAACGGGCTTTAGAGCAGGCGAAGGCTGCGGATGATCGTCGCAAAAACGGCAAAAGCCTTTCTGTTTTGGACGGAGTTCCGGTAGCGGTCAAAGACAATATGTGCATAGAAGGCACAAAAACAACATGTGCTTCAAAAATCCTTGAAAACTTTGTTTCTCCATACACTGCCACAGCCGTTGCAAAGCTTGAGGCTGCCGGCGCAGTTATTGTGGGCAAAACAAATATGGACGAATTCGCAATGGGCTCGTCCAATGAAACTTCTTATTTTGGCAAAGTGATTAACCCTGTGGCAAAAGATCGTATTCCCGGAGGTTCCTCCGGTGGAAGCGCAGTGGCTATAGCAAGCGAAACGGTAGCTTTGGCTCTAGGCTCCGATACCGGAGGCTCCATTCGCCAGCCCGCCGCATGTACAGGCACTGTTGGATTCAAACCCACTTACGGAAGAATTTCGCGTTACGGTTTGGTAGCCTATGCCAGTAGCTTGGATCAGATAGGTGCGTTTTCGAGCAGCGTTAAAGATTTGGCTCCGGTGTTGAATTTTATGTGCGGGCAAGACCCGAGAGATAACACCACCAGCGCAGAACATGTTCCTGATTTCGGTGAGCAAATAGGCAAAGGCATTAAGGGTAAAATTATAGGAGTGCCTAAAGAATATTTTACTGAGGGCTTGGACCTCAAGTGCAAAGATGTGATAGAATCTGCGCTGGGCAAACTTGAAAAAGAAGGTGCTATAATAAAAGAAGTTTCTCTGCCGTCCATTCGCTATGCCATTGAAAGCTATTATATAATTGCGCCTGCAGAGGCTTCCAGCAATCTTTCCCGTTTTGACGGAATTCGTTATACTCACAGGAGCAAAGAGGCTAAGAATTTAACGGATGTTTTTGCGATGTCCAGAGGTGAAGGTTTTGGCAGCGAAGTTAAGTTGCGCATTTTGCTTGGGAATTATGTTTTGAGCAGCGGTTTTTACGATGCTTATTATGTGCAGGCGCAAAAAGTTCGCCGCATAATAACAGAAGATTTTAACAAAGCGTTTAAAGAATGCGATGTTATTGCAAGCCCGGCAACGCCGGGGCTTCCGCAATTAGCGGGAGTGAGCGCAAGCGATCATTTGAGCTTGGTTCTTTCTGATCTTTACACTGCGAGTGTTAATTTGGCCGGCTTGCCGGGTCTTGTTCAGCCGTGTGGCAATGTGGATGGGGTTCCTGTTGGTTTGCAGTGGATTGGCAAGCCGTTTGACGAGTCTTTTCTGCTTGGCATTGGCGATGCTTTTGAAAAGCTTCCATAACCTTTTTGTCTTGAAGCATAATTTTATTCAATGCGCTTTTGCTTAATCCCCATATTTTTGCAGCTTCGTCAAAGTTATCAAGCCTGTCTAAAATATCTGCGATGAATTGCGGGTAAAGAGCGTTATCCGGTGAAATTTTTCCATTGCTGCCGGGAAAAGAAAAAGGAGTTTGCGTAGCAGGTTTTTCTCTGATTTGAAGTGCTATTTTCATGCGTAATTTTTTAAGTGCGAGCAGTTTGTTTACGTGCGCGCTGCGGTCATCGCAAGAAAACGTCTGAACCATGATTTTCTTGATTAAAGGATTTTCATGATTGGTAACTTCTAGGTTTAATTTAACTCCAGTGCTTGTTTTGTTTCTGTGCTGGCCGCCTGGGCCGGAGCCTTTGTATGCGGATACTTCGCAGAGCTTCAGGAGATCTGCGTCTGATAGTTGAAGCAGCTTGGTGCGGGAGTTTTGCATAGCTGTTAAGCCTTCACTGCAAGCTCGCCAAAATTTTGATTAAGACACCTGGATTAGTCTTCTGATTCTGCCGGCTTACTCGGGTCTCCGTAGTAAATATCCCATTCGCTCTTTTCCGATTCCGCATGGGCTTCCAGGGCTTTCTTCTTTGCCTCTTCCTCTGCTTTTTGACGCTTAACCGAAAGGTCTTCAAGCTTGCTTGGGTCAACCGCTATCTTCTCCTCAGCAGCTCGGAACATATTGTTGGATTCCTCCAAAATAGCCAAAACACCAACCAAACGACCTTTGCTGTCTAAAGCCAAGTCCATATTCTTTATGGTGGTTAAGCGAATGCGATTTACGGCATCCTTGTATTCTTGAAACACCTGATTGCCATCCATCATCTCTGCACTCTCTTCAGGGGTTATATGCTCCATGGCCTCTTTCCAAAAACCGGCTTTCGCCTGGTTGACAAAGTCAATCATCTTATCGTTAACCTTTTCCGGGTCACGATTAACAGGTTTACTGGATTTGCTGGAAGCACACGACATAAGAGCGAACACTGCAAGCAACGATATCAACGATATAAGTCTTAGCATAAAAGTCTCCTACACTAACTTAGTTATTAAATATACTAATTTTTTTCCCATATCCACTTGTTTTTGCGCGTTAAAAGCCAAATTGTAGGGACTAAAAGCACCAAATCACGAATAAGAGTGGTCCAAGCCCCTGTTTTTGACTGCGCACCCATTATATCCGGGAAACACCCGCAAACTATATCCAGCTCAAGTACCAACGCCCATACAAGTGCTATTATAAAACAGGCAAACATACCCAAAATAGCCAAAGTCGATTCCTTTACATAAGGGGTTGCAATCAAGGCAAGGCCAAACCAAAACTCAATCTGAGGCAAAATCAAAGCCCAAATATTCACAAGGTTGTGCGGCAAAAACTGGTATTGCGCAATAGAAATCGCAAATTCCATTGGGTCTGCTATTTTAAAAATGCTCGCAAAAATAAACATGCCGCCTATGCCGACTCTTATCAGAATTTCCAATACCCTTTCGGTCAAAGCTCTGTTCATTTTCCAAGCCGGAACAAGAAGCAAAACACTTAAAACTGTCTCTGCAATCCCTATGTGCAAATAATATTTCCAAGCATCAAATTTATCGGCCAAGTTGAATAATTCCGGAAAAGAAATTTCAAAAACGCCCAGAACAAATAGAATAACTGCAAAAAAAATCAAAACAGCAGGCACAACGTGTGGCTTCATTGAGGTTTCTCCCTAATTTCCTGCCCCCCAATCCATTCAACGGACTTGCCTTCCGGAGCACGCAGATTATTGACAACTGCAGCCAATACGCAAAACAACCCTAAACCTATTAGGAACTTAAAATTCAACTTTTTCATGATTATTAATATAGAAAATTATATATTTATCCTTCTATGGACTATTTATACAGAAATTATAAAAGGCGCATTATCTTATGTGTAATGGCTGTGCTGGTGATAATCTTGATAATTATCAATGCGGTGGTATATTCAACCCTAAAGCGGCTGATGGAGAATCAGTTTCAATTAGCCGGGCAAAGTACTGCTGTTGCCGTATCCTCAATAATATCCGAAGATCTGGATGGCTACAGAAATTTTCTTATAACAAAAGATACAAGCTCGGAGTATTACCTGCGCATGCACGACTATTTCGGTAACATTCTCAAATCGAGCAATATACGATATATTTACACAATAAACCGATTAGACGATGTGCACATAGAAATCATTCTGGACTCCGAACCTGCTGGCAGTAAGTATCATTCGATACCCGGCTCAATTGAAAAAATGAACGAAGCCGCCCGCCAGGTTTTCCAAACAAAAAAGCCAGCAGAGCTTAGACCTACCAGATCTGCATTCGGACACTTGCTGGGCGGCTATGCGCCGATACTTGATGAACAGGGTGAATTGCTGGGCATGACTGGAGTTGATATTGATTACGGCGAGGTTTTAGATGTTGTGCAGCAATTGTTTATAGCCTTGACAACCATATTTGTTTTATTGCTGATCTTTATATATTTCCTCTTATCAAGAGTCTCTCATTATTTTCTGGAACCTATGCTCAAAGACAAACTGACCGGAGCGTACAATAAAAGATATTTTGAATCCATGCTGCAAAAAAGCATCAATGAGGCACTGGAGGCAAAGCAGGAATTATCTGTTTTGATGCTGGACTTGGATCATTTTAAGAGAATAAACGATACCTACGGGCATATCTTTGGAGATGTTGTGCTTTCAAAAACTGCAGGCTGGATTAAAGAGAGTTTGAGAAGGGAAGATTTTTTTGTTCGTTATGGCGGAGAAGAATTTATTGTATTGCTGCTTAATCTTGATGCCGACATTGCAGAGAAACTGGCAGAGCGCATCAGAAGAACAATAGAATCTCACAATATATACAACGCAGAACACCATATCAGCATAAATATGACAATCAGCATTGGAATTGCAAATTTGCAAAAAAGAAATATATCTGCGCTGGAACTGGTAAAAGAGGCAGACAAGGCATTATACGAGGCAAAGAAAACACGGAATGCCGTGGTTACTTTTCTAGATTATAATAATGAATAAAATTCTGATTCTGTTCTCGCTCCTGTTTATTTTATCCGGTTGTGCTTCCGTTAAACCGGAAACCATTGATTCGCAAATGTATTACGGAATGGCACTTGCCTATGCAGATAAAAAAGATCACGATAAGGCAATTGAAGCTTACCAAAAAGCCACTGAGCTTAGACCCACGCATGCAGACGCATACTTTGGCATGGGCAATTCGTATCTTATTATGGAAGATTATAAAAATGCAATTGAAGCCTATAAAAAGGTTATTGCATTGAAACCTGATTTTGCAAAAGCATATACGCATGCGGGAATGGCTTATGCTTATAGCGATGCGGATCACGATAAAGCGCTTGAATACGCAAACAAAGCTTTGGCACTTGCGCCAACAGACACAACAGCCTATAGCGTTATAGGAACAGCTTACTTTCTTAAAAAAGATTACGATAAATCCATTGAAGCTTATAAAAAAGTTATTGAACTGGACCCAACATGGTCAAGCGCATTTACTCGCATTGGAATAGCATACAGCGAAAAAAAGGATTATGACAAGGCTATTGAAGCTTACGGGAAAGCCATTGAGCTGAAACCTTATGATTACTGGGCTTATGACAAAACCGGTGATGCTTACGGATACAAAGGGGATTTTGCCAGCGCTAATTATTACAAAGGATTGGCTTTTTATTATGACGATGCTTATGAGCAGGCAATTGAGTATTACAAAAAGGCCATAGAACTGAAACCAAATTTCACAGAGGCATATTTTGAAATTGGCCGTTCTTTCTATCGCCAAAAAGATTATGCAAACGCAATTGAATTCAGCAAAAAGGCCATTGAATTGAAACCTGATTATATAGAAGCTCATCATTATCTTGGAAACGCTTATCTCAACAGCGGTGATTACGATAAGGCAATTGAAACTCATAGAAAGATCATTGAATTGAAAGTGGACTTTGTAGCCTCATATTACGAAATAGGAAGAGCTTATCATCACAAAGAAGATTTGGACAAGGCAATTGAGTATTATAAAAAGGCTCTTGAGTTCAATCCCGAATATGATCTTTCATTTAACAAACTTGGAGACGCTTATTTTGACAAGCGTGATTACGACAAGGCAATTGAATTCTACAAAAAAACTTTGGAAGTGGATCCGAATTTTCCTGTGCATTACAGTTTGGGAAGGGCTTACGCTGCAAAAGAGGATTACGAAACCGCGCTTGGATATTACATGAAAACTCTTGAAGCAAATCCTTCTTTTGCCCCTGCATATAGCAAAATAGGGCATATTTACTATGGCGCAAAAAATTATGATCAAGCTATTGCATATTACAGAAAGTCCATAGAGTTAAACCCCGATTATGCGGAAGCTTATGAGGGCCTGGCTTTTGCTTATATTGGCAAAAAGGATTATGGCAAAGCGATTGAGCATTTGAAAAAAGTTATTGAATTTGAGCCGGACAGAACAATTGCATATTTATTGATAGGCGATGCTTATGAAAAACTTGAAAATTATGATTTGGCTATTGAAGCTTACAAAAAAGCTATTGAATTGAAACCTGGAGACGCCCGCAGTTACAACAGCCTTGGATGGTTTTATGCGAAAAAGCAAAACTGGGACAAAGCTATTGAATTCTGCAAAAAATCCATTGAGTTAAATCCCGATTATGCCTGGTCGCAGCACAGCATGGGTTATTCTTATGCCGGCAAAAAAAATTACGACAAAGCGATTGAGCATTATCAAAAGGCGATAATGCTTTTTGAGAAACTCCCTGATGCTACATATCATCTGGGAGAAACCTATCACGACATGGGTGAAGTGTATGAAGCCAAAGGAAACAAGGAAAAAGCCGCTGAGTTAAAGCAAAAAGCTAAGGATTTGGGGTTTCCTTAGATTAAGTATCTCCATTCCAGCCTGACGGAGAATTAGAATTTTTTCGACAAGTTGTCAAGGGTATTTTTTTTTAAAATGCAATTAATATGCCCTTGCTTTTCCGGAATCCTCAATTTCCCGGATTATTCTCTTCATTTTTTGTTTCAAAGACGCCGGAACACATCTGAGCAATGATTCTTTTCGGTAAAAATTACCGAAAACATAGTCTCCATTTTTTACCGCTTCAAGGCAAATTTCTTCTGTCTTCAATTTTTCCGGAACATACTCAAGAGCATATCCCTTATTTTGCACTGCGGCCATACATACTTCTGCCGTTCTAAAACTTTCCGGTACCTGCTCAAGCACATAACCGTCTTTTTTCGCTGCCTCAATAAACTGTTGTTCTACAGTTTTAATTTCTCCTGCCACTATTTTTTTCTCTCCCAATAAACGGCTATGCCGTAAAATTTACTAATCTTAGTTTAAATATATATTTTTTTTGCAAAAAATGGTAACAAAAAATTTTTTTTGTTGATTTTTTTGTAAAAAAGGCAGACATTTTTGTCTGCCTTTGCAATACAATCTATATTTTCTTATTAAACCTGGTCTTCCACCAACCCTACTAACGCCATTTCCGCAGCATCACCCGCACGATTATTGCCAAGTTTCAACACTCTAGTATAACCGCCGGCTCTGTTTGCATAACGAGGGCCAATAACTTCAAAAAGACCTTTCAGTACTTTCGGGTCCATCACAAAACGAGCCGCTTGGCGACGTGCCGATAAATCACCTTTTTTTGCATAGGTTATCAATCTGTCCACAAGGCTGCGAGCCATCTTCGCCTTTAGCAAAGTTGTGCGAACTACACGCTCCTGGGGATCAGCTTCTAAACCTTTAAGCAAAATGGATGTGGACAAGCTGCGAAGCATCGCATGCCTGTGTGCTGAATTAGCACCCCATTTTTTTACTTTTACACCGTGTCTCATTCTGCGCCTCCTTCGTCCAGGTAAGCATCTACATCCATGCCAAAGCTGAGATCCATTGAAGACAACAAATCATTCAACTCAACCAAAGATTTTCTGCCAAAGTTTTTGTGCTTCAACATATCGCTTTCCTTGTTGCGAACCAATTCCGCTATTGTATGAATTCCAGCCTGCCTCAAACAATTGCTGGAACGAACCGATAATTCCAAATCTTCCACTTTCAGCTTAAGCTTCTGAGCAATAGCCTGATAATCCGCAGATTGATTCAATTCCTCAGAGCTATCCAAATCACCTTCAAAGTTTATGAACATTTCCAAATGATCAACCAAAAGCTTTGCAGCATACGCCAACGCATCTTCGGGATCTATGCTACCGTCTGTGGTAATATCCAAATCCAAACGGTTAAAATCCGTACGCTCTTCAACTCGAGTGTCGGAAACAAGCATGCCTACATTCAAAACAGGATTGAAATTAGCATCGATCAAAATTTCGCCAACAGGAGCATTCTCCGCAGACCTTCTGCGATCAGGATCATCTGCCGGAACATAACCACGGCCAGAAGAGACCTTCATCTCAATGCAAAGAGATGCATTGCCGCTAAGGCTTGCTATGTGAGCAGACGGATTGAGAATAACAACAGCCGGATTCGCATCTATGGCTTCTGCAGTTACTTCACCTTCACCGGAAACATCCAAGCGTAAAACCTCGTCCTTATCGCTCAAAAGCTTTAAACGAATGGCTTTTAGATTAAGAATGATGTCTGTTACATCTTCTCTAACGCCCGGAATGCTTGCATATTCCTTTTGAACCTTGTCTATTTTAACAGATACAATGGCTGCGCCCTGAATTGAAGACAGCAAAACTCTGCGAAGAGCGTTTCCAACTGTCGTTCCCCAGCCACGTTCCAAGGCCTCTATTTCAAATTTTGCACGACGGCCACCTTCAGAGACTTCCGTTTTCTGAAAATTCCTCGGCATTTTTAGAGATTTCCACACCATACTCGTCTCCTTTTAAATTCTTCTTCTCTTTTTTGGACGGCAACCATTATGCGGAATGCCTGTAACATCCAAAATAGACAGTACATCCAAACCCGCATTTTTCAACGCACGAACCGCAGACTCACGAGCCGGGCCAGCACCTTTGATGCGCACAGTAACTTTGCGCATGCCAAGGGTAAAAGCCTGAAGCGCAGCCGCCTCCGCAGCAACCTGAGCCGCATAAGGCGTGCTTTTTTTGCTGCCCTTGTAGCCAGAACGCCCCGGCGAGTTGCTGGAAACCAAATTGCCTTTGGAATCCGTAATGGAAATTATGGTATTGTTAAAAGAGGCATAGATGTGCGCAACGCCCTGTATATCTATGCGCTTTTTGCCTTTTTTAACCTTGACCTCTTCGGTCGCAACCGCTTCTACGGGCGCTTCTTTCTCTTCTTTTGCTTCTTCTGCCACTTGCCTACTCCTTACTTCTTCTTGTTAGCCACGGTTTTCTTTGGACCTTTGCGGGTACGGGCGTTAGTGCGAGTGCGCTGACCCCTTACCGGTAATCCCTTGCGATGCCTTAACCCGCGATAGCTGCCAATATCCTGCAACCGCTTGATGTTCAAGGTGATTTCAGCTCTTAACTGACCTTCCACCTTGTAGTGCTCTTCAAGCATGTGGCGAATTTTGCCCTGCTCTTCTTCGGTTAAGGTTTCCACCTTTTTGTTTTTGTCAATGCCCAACTTTTCACACACCTCGCGAGAGGTGTGCAACCCTACGCCGAAAATGGCAGTTAAGCCATATTCAACCGTCTTCTGCTTGGGCAAATCTATACCAGCGATTCTAGCCATAATTCTCCTCTACCCCTGCTTTTGTTTGTGACGGGGGTTCTTGTCGCAAATAATACGCAAAATGCCTTTGCGGCGAACGATTTTGCACGATTCACAACGGGCTTTTAGTGATGCTTTGACTTTCATAATTTTCCTTCTCTGCGAAAATAGTTATTTAAACCTGTAAATTATACGCCCACGGGTTAAATCGTATGGCGTTAATTCAACTGTTACCCTGTCGGAAAGTAGAATGCGTATGAAATTCTTACGCATTTTTCCCGAAAGATGTGCTAAAACCTCATGCCCGTTATCCAGAGAAACCCGGAACAAATCGTTCCCAAGCACCTCTAAAACCGAGCCTTCTACCTGTATACCTGCTTCTTTTGCCACTAAGACGCCATCCTGCCGCGAATACGGCCATGTTTGAGGAAACCTTCATAATTCTTGGTATGCAACTGGGCTTCTATTTGCCTTAATGTGTCAAGGGCAACGCCCACAACAATCAAAACAGATGTTCCGCCTATGTAGAAAGACATACCCAGAGCGTCTTTCAAATGTAAAGGTCCCACGCTTATCGTTGCCAAGAATATGGCACCGGGCAAAGTGATGCGGGTTAAAATATTGTCAATATA
>Ga0209755_10001323_pt1 | contig 39424 bp, 28 predicted proteins | sample TergutCo191P1_FD_187301 | JGI IMG/M metagenome (GOLD analysis project Ga0209755, IMG submission 187301) | Cornitermes sp. P1 segment gut microbial communities from Petit-Saut dam, French Guiana - Co191P1 (SPAdes) (version 2) | ecosystem: Host-associated > Arthropoda: Insects > Digestive system... | reverse complement strand
TTGCAACACGGCTTGAAGACTTTAGAGTAAACGACAATAGGTTTCCTAATATTCAAACAGAGTGGATGCAAAACATGGGGCAGACTAGAGCGGATGCTAATTTTGCTGTTTTAGACGGGGTGAGTGCGATTGCAGCTGGCACAGACATAGGCTTTTCATTTGGTATAGCAATCAGAAACGGCTTTGCGTATGGTTGGGGTGATAATGAAAGCGGAATGCTAGGGCATGGCTATGAGGTCAATCGCCGCCGTACTTTAGGTGATGAACCAAAGGACAACAACCCAAGGCCTATGATAATGCACGATAGGACTACTAGAGTTGATGCGATAGCGGTTGCAGCTGGTGGGCGTCACAGCCTGATACTTAGGCAAAATAGACAGGTTTATGCGACAGGGAATGGCGGTGCAGGAAGACTGGGTGATGGGTTTAGCACGACTAGAAATTATCCTACTAGAGTTGCTTTTGCTGACGGAATAGAGATTGAAAGCATTGATGCAGGCGGTGCAAGAAGCTTTGCTATTGATACAAACGGGTATTTATGGGCATGGGGCAACGGATCTTATGGCAGATTGGGCAATGGGATTAGCGCACATAGCTATGTTCCTGTTAGGGTGCTAGGACCTAGCATAATTTCAAATGAAAGAGTGATACAGGTTGCAGCTGGTGATGTGCATACCTTAGCGCTTACGGCAAGTGGCAGAGTGTTTAGCTGGGGAGCTGGCTGGAACGGTAGACTAGGACACGGAAACGGAGACAGCTTGGGTGTGCCTACGCATATTAGTGCAGTGGGGCTTAATCATGCGGATCATAGAATTGAACATATTGCTGTGGGCGGCGCACATTCTATTGCGATTAGGAGTGACGGCACAGTGTGGACATGGGGTGATAACGGAAGCGGACAATTGGGGAGAAATACAAACTGGTCGCAGCAAATAGCGCCAGGGATAGTGAGTGGGATCACTAATGCCACAAAAGCGGCTGGCGGAAGTGCTAATACAGTTGTGCTTAGAGGTGAGCATGGTGCTGTGTATGCGTGGGGGACAAATGCTGCTGGGGCTTTAGGTAGCGGCGGCAGACAAGATGCTCCGTCAAGAGAGGCAATTCAGCAAAATCCAGCACTTGAGGGCACTGTGTTGATTACTCCAAACAGACAATTATCAGCGGTAAGAGCATTGGGAGTGAGTGCAAACTATGCGTTTTTTAGTGCGCATAGGGCGGATTTGACTACATCGCCAGGCAGAATGAGAGAGGCTAAGGGCGGCATGGTGCGAAGCATGAGCGGGGCTGCAATATTTTTTATGTGGCTGGGGATTGTGCTGGGCGTGGTATTGATTGCTTTGATAGTGCTATTTATTTTGGATAATAGACGAGTGATTGATATTAAGTGGCCGCCATTTTTGCGAAAGTTTTTTGATATGATTCCTATTAAAAGAAAGGGAGACAAGGCGAAGGCTGGGGCAAGCGGCGCAAAGAAAAAGAAGGGCAGTGGTGTGGCAAAAAGCAAGAGCGGGAGTAGTGGGAATAAGGGGAGTAAGAAGAAGTAGAGGGAAGGGATATGTGTTCAATGCACAATGCAAAATGCACAAAGCACAATTTAGGATGGGTGCGATAGGAGAAGGATGGCAATTAAATTAATATGATACTAATCTAGTGTAGTTTTATATTTTTGTAATTTACAACCACTACTCTACCAAAAGCCCTACATTAATTGTGCATTATGCATTGTGAATTATGCATTGTGCCTTGAGTATGTGCTGTTGGGGGGTATAAAAATCTTATGAAAAAAAGTGCAGAGTTTTTAGAATATGCTAGGCTTATTGTCAAAAAGGGTGTTAATTTGCAAGAGCATGAAACGCTTGCTATCAGTGCAGACATTGAGGCGGCACATTTGGTAGAGGCTGTTTGCCTAATTGCCTATCAAAACGGGGCAAAAAATATCATCATCAACTGGACAAATGCACATGCCGACAAATTGCATTATATACATCAAAGCATAGACAACCTAATAGATACTCCTAAATGGAAAAAGCATAGCTTTGACTATATTGCTCAAAATGCCCATGCCTATCTTAATATAATTTGCGAACACCCTAAATTGTTTGAAACAATTGATAAGGGTATTATGCAAAAATCAAGGGCTTGCAATATGCAGTCGTTTAAAAGCTTGCGAGAGGCTGTCTCATCGGACAAAATCAGATGGTGCATAGCTGCTTTTCCTAATGCCGAGTGGGCACAAAAGGTGTTTCCTGATGACAAAAACGCTGAAAAAAAGCTGTGGGATTGTATTCAAAAAGCAGTTAGGTTAGACAATGAGGATTGCCTAGCTGCATGGGATAAGCATGTTGAAAACATAAAAAAACGCAGCAAGGTTTTGAATGAATTAAAAATAAAGACAGTCCATATTAAAAATAGTTTAGGGACAGACATAAAGATGAATATGCTAGACGGCTATTCATTTGGCGGAGGCATGGGGACAAGTCCTAGCGGCATTGATTTTATTGTGAATTTGCCCACAGAGGAAATAGGGACTACTCCTGATTATAAAAGCGTAGAGGGGATAGTTTTTTCTAGCATGCCGCTGGCTATAAGGGGCAGTGTGATAAATGATTTTTGGTTTAGGTTTGAAAAGGGGGAGGTTGTGGATTTTGGGGCAAAAGAGGGTTATGAGGTGCTTAAGGGGATATTAGAGACGGATGAGGGGGCTAGGAGGCTGGGCGAGGTGTCGTTTGTGGGGCATAATGATGGGATAGGGCGGCTGGGTATAGTTTTTTATAATATTTTGTTTGATGAAAATGCATCGTGTCATTTGGCACTGGGCAGAGGCAGTGGAGGAGGGAATTTAAGTGAAGAGGAGCGGCTTAAAAAGGGGATAAATCAATCAATAGAGCATGTGGATTTTATGATAGGGACTGCGGATTTGAGTGTGGTGGCAGAGTGTGAGGATGAAAAAAAAGTTGCCATTTTCAAAAACGGCAACTGGGTGATTTGATTCTATCAGTAGATATTTTTGATTTTTTATGCAATAATTCATCTTTGCATTTTTGAATAATTTCTTGGTCAATGTTGGGCAGTATGCAGTTGTCGCACATCCCTAAACTATTGATATCAATCTTTTGCAAAATGCACTGATTATCTTTGTTATAGATACATAAATTAAATTCACAATTTATCATATAATATATTATAGTTCAACTCATACCTTGAGTCAAGCGTTTTCAAGGTAAAAGTTGTATAATAATAGTATTATGAGAAAATTTGCTGAAAGATTAAAAGAATTAAGAGAAGACAAAGAGTTGTCAAAACTTGCCCTTAGCAAAATCTTGCAAGTGGCTGATATAAACATTGGTCGCTGGGAAAGAGGTGAGCAAGAGATTACTTCTGATAATCTTATAAAAATTGCGGATTATTTTGATGTAACGGTTGATTATTTGCTAGGTAGGACTGATGATTGATGTCTAGTTGCATTTAGATTTGTTTTATAAGTATTTATGTAATTTTTAGGGGCGTTCAGTGAACGCCCGTGGTGTTGGTGTGTGTACGATGCCCGTAGGGGCGACACTCTGTCGCCCGTGATACTGCTATAACCGATACACGGGCGACAGGGTGTCGCCCCTACGGGTTTCCATGAAACAGTTTGTGTCAACACATGGGTAGGCGAACGAGGGCGTTCGCCCCTACGGAAAATGAGTGTCTGTATCGGGCGTTCTAGGCTCATTCATAGAAGAGCTATTAAAAAATATTTTGGAGTAGTTTAAATGAAAATAAAAGTTGGATATGGTTATATATTAGGAAAGACGATTTATGAGATATCTTATATTGGTATGTTTGCGATAGCAATCGTTGGATTTATCTCGTATTTTTTTAGCTTGAATAATGTTGGACATAGGATGGTACTTTTCAATGTTGAGTATAGAACGGAATTTTTAATATCACTTATCGTTATGACTGTATACTTGATTGTGATGAGCATATTTAGATATTGGCCTAGATTGATACTGGATGTCTTATCTTTCAACAAGAAAAAAGAAACATTCAAACTGATAACTTTTATTAAGCACCCGGCTAGAGAATGTGCAGTGGATCCTGAATTAATAAAGAAATATAATAAAATTTTTGCTACACGCCAAAGGGACGGGAAGTTGATTGCTTTCCCTGCATCAGATACATTTGGTTGGGAAAATGGCGATATGGCAGAGATAAAATATTATAGGTTTTCTAAGATTATATTATCTGCTAGAGTTGTTCAAGAGCGTGAGGATGCAAAAACGGATGAGGTGCAAAATGACATTAGAGGGGAATAGGGTAAAGATTTTAATAATGTGTATGAACCTCGTAGGGGCGAACTGTGTTCGCCTGTGTTGCCATTGTAACCGATACACGGGCGACAGGGTGTCGCCCCTACGGGGTTTTCAAACATAGGCTATAACCAACATGTGGGCGGTCGGGGACGCCCGCCCCTACAAAAATGTGTGTCTGTATCGGGTGTTCGGTGAACGCCCCTACGGGGTTCTCAAACACAGGTTATACCAGCACATAGGCGAACGAGGCGTTCGCCCCTACGGAAAATGAGTGTCTGTATCGGGCGTTTGGTGAACGCCCCTACGGGATTTTTAAACATAGGCTATAACCACTAGCAAAGTTTGGCTACATTATAATATGACAATTGAAAAAATGTTTTAAAAACATCCAAAAAGTGGCAAAAATCGTTTGACAAGGGTTGATAATCTATTGTAATATAGTAGACTGTAGAGTTTTGAGTTCTGCAAGTCTTTTGCATTGCAAATTGCGATGCAGCACTCCAAAATACAATTTAATACAAAGGAGGAGAGTAATAGGGTAATGTAGGTACACGCAGTGCCTGTATACCTTTAATACGCTCTTCTCTATCTGGAGAATCAATGTCTATCACTACCAATAGAAGGCGAAAAACCATTTTATGCGGCAAGACTCAAAGATTATCATATGCGCAAGTAGATGAAGTAATTGACATGCCCAACCTAATTGATGTCCAAAAAAACTCTTATGCCGATTTTATTAAAGATGGCCTTATGGAAGTTTTTAAAGACTTTAGCCCTATTATGGACTTTTCTGGCAAAATTGCACTCCACTTTTTGTCATGCACGCTTGACTCTATCCCTAAGATGAGCGAAAAAGAGTGCAAGGACAGAGACACTACTTATGCGGCTCCTTTAAAAGTAAATGTGCGATTGGATATTCATGATGACGATGGCAACATCACAAACGCTATAGAGCAAGAAGTCTTTATGGGCGATTTTCCGCTTATGACACCCAATGGTTCTTTTATCGTAAACGGGGCAGAAAGGGTGGTTGTTTCTCAGCTAGTTAGATCTCCAGGGGTCTATTTTGACGAGAAAAAAGATATTAAGACAGGACAAGCGTATTATTCTGCTACAAATATTCCGTCAAGGGGTGCATGGCTTGAGTTTGAAGAGGATGCGGCGGGTCTTTTGTGGGTAAAAGTGGACAGAACCAGAAAAATTCCTGTGACTGTGTTGCTTAGGGCGCTATCGTCTATCACGGGTGGTATGGCAACTGATGAAGAGATTGCAAAATTATTTAATAATGAAAAGACTATTATTAGCACACTAGATAAAGACTTAAACAAAAATGAAGAGGCGGCGCTTATTGAATTAAACAGAAAATTGCGTCCAGGAGAAGTTCCCAACCCTGACAGTATAAGAGGGCAGCTAGAAGGGCTGTTTTTTGAACGCCGCAAATATGATTTATCTAGAGTGGGGCGTTATAAATTTAATAAAAAGCTGTCAGTTGCATACAGGATTATGGATAGAGTGGCAGCGAATGATGTTGTGTCACCTGATGGAATCGTATTAATAAAAGCGGGTGAGACTATTGATGCTGCAAAAGCATTTGATATTCAAAACAGCGGCATAAATGAGGTTTCTATCAAAACTGATGGGGCTGATTTTATCATAATCGGAAACGGGCATGTTAGACTGGATAGCTATTTAGATATGATGGCAAAGGGCGGCAAGTCAAAGGTGAGTGCAAAAGAGCTGGGCATAAATGAAATGGTTAAGTTTTCTGCACTTAATGACATAATCAATGAGGCGGGCGGCAATGAGAAAAAGTTTCATGATTTGATTAAAGAAAGCGTGCATATTTTGATACCAAAGCATATCACTATTGAAGATATTATTGCAACCATCAACTATACATTAGGGCTTCATCATGACATTGGACATATTGATAATATTGACCATTTGGGCAATCGCCGTGTAAGATCGGTTGGGGAGTTGCTGCAAAACCAGTTTAGAGTGGGGATATCAAGACTAGAAAAAGTAATCAGAGAAAGAATGCAAATTCAATCTGATGAAGAATTGACTCCGCAAAAATTGATTAATATTAGACCTGTATCATCTGCAATCAAAGAGTTTTTTGGCTCTTCTCAATTGTCTCAATTTATGGATGAGTCTAATCCTATTGCAGAATTGACACACAAAAGAAAGCTGTCAGCGCTAGGGCCTGGCGGTCTAAACAGAGAGCGTGCATCGTTTGATGTGCGAGATGTTCACTATACGCATTATTCAAGAATGTGTCCTATTGAGACTCCAGAGGGACAAAATATCGGGCTTATTTCATCGCTGGGCTGCTATTCAAGGATAAATGAATACGGCTTTATAGAAGCACCTTATCGCAAAATTGACAAAGCCAACAAAAAGATTATTGCTGGGGCAGAGGGCGTTGAATATATTGCAGCGGATGAAGAGGACAGGTTTGTAATAGCACAGGCTACTGAACCATTGAATGACAACAATTATTTTGAAAAAAGCAGAGTAATGGCACGCTATCGTGATGATATATATGAGACGGCGGCAGAGGAAATTGACTATGTAGATGTATCGCCAAGGCAAATGGTTTCAGTTGCAACGGCACTTATTCCATTTTTAGAAAACGACGATACAAACCGTGCGCTTATGGGATCAAACATGCAACGGCAAGCAGTGCCGCTATTAAGACCAGAAGCACCTATCATTGCAACTGGCGTAGAGCATAAGATTGCATATGACAGTGGTGTAATGATTATTGCAAGAGAGGGCGGTGTTGTAAAGAGTGTGGATGCGGAGTGCGTGGTTATTCAAGAGCATGACGGAAGAGAATCAACCTATTTATTGAAAAAATTCATAGGCTCAAACCAAGGCACTTGTATCAATCAACGGGCTATTGTGCATAAAGGTGAAAAGATAGAAAAGGGTGCAGTGCTAGCAGACGGGCATTCTACTTATAATGCAGAACTAGCACTAGGCAGAAACATTTTAGTGGGCTTTATGGCATGGGAAGGCTATAACTATGAAGACGCTATTTTGATATCTGAAAGGATTGTCAAAGACGATGTGTTTACTTCTATTCATATAGAAGAGCATGAACTAGAAGCAAGGGATACTAAGCTTGGTGAAGAAGAAATCACTAGAGATATCCCAAATGTGGGTGAAGACGCTTTAAAGCAACTAGATGCAAATGGTATTGTGCGTGTGGGTGCAGAGGTGCATTCTGGGGATATTTTAGTAGGAAAGGTTACGCCAAAGGGTGAAACTGAACTGACTCCAGAAGAAAGACTGCTTAGGGCAATCTTTGGTGAAAAGGCAAGAGAGGTCAGAGATACTTCTTTAAGAGTGCCGCACGGTGAGGGTGGAATTGTTGTTGATGTAAAGGTGTTTACTAGAGCAAACAAAGACGAGATGAGCCCTGGTGTAAATAAATTGGTGCGTGTATATATTGCACAAAAAAGAAAGATTTCTGTCGGCGATAAGATGGCAGGAAGACACGGAAACAAGGGTGTAATTTCTAGGATTTTGCCACAAGAGGATATGCCGTTTATGGCGGATGGGACTCCGCTTGAAATTGTATTAAATCCACTAGGCGTTCCGTCAAGGATGAATATAGGGCAGGTGCTAGAGGTGCATTTGGGGCTTGTTGCTAAAGCACTTGATTGGAAAATTGCAACCCCAGTGTTTGATGGTGCATTAGAGAGTGATATTAAGTCACTTTTAGAAGACAATGGGTTTACTACAGATGGCAAGGCGGATGGAAAGGTGCAAATGTATGATGGCAGAACAGGAGAGCCGTTTGAAAACAGAGCGACTGTTGGCTATATGTATATGATAAAGCTGATTCACTTAGTTGACGACAAGATTCACGCAAGAAGCACAGGGCCTTATTCATTGGTTACGCAGCAGCCGCTGGGCGGAAAGGCACAGTTTGGCGGACAGCGTTTTGGTGAGATGGAGGTTTGGGCACTTTATGCATATGGTGCTGCAAATATATTGCAAGAGATTATGACAGTTAAGTCAGACGATGTAATCGGGCGTGTAAAAACCTATGAGAGCATTGTTAAGGGGCTTAATTTGAGTGAGCCGGGCGTGCCTGAGTCATTTAAGGTATTGATAAAAGAGCTTGAGGCATTGGCACTTAATGTAAAAGTATTGACTGAAAATAATGAAGAAATTGGCATGACAGAGCTTATTGAAGATGAGATTGATGATCCAGATGTTGTGAGCAGAAAGAAAGGCATTGAGGGCGGAGTTATTCAGCTTGAGGATGAAGTGGATATTACTCTAGGTGATGACTTTTTGGGTGATTTGGATGATGAGGATGATGGTGATGGGGATAAGGCGGATAAAAATGTGGACTTTGATGATTTGGATGCAAGCGATATTTTGCGAGATGACAGTGATTTGGATATAGAAGATCCGTTTGCAAGCATAGATTTAGACGATGAGGATGATGACGGAGAGGCACTAGATAAAAAGGCGCAGCTTAAGAAAAGCAAGAAATAATGAATTTATTTAATGAAAAATGAAAAATGAAAAATGAAGAATTAATGATAGGTTTTAGTGTAATGGTGCAAAAAATAAAATAACAAAAATTAATCTAGCAATAATTTTTCATTTTTCATTTTTCATTTTTCATTAAAACCCAAGGGGGTTTTATAATGTTTGAATTAAACAATTTTGAATCAATGCAGATATCTATTGCAGGCCCTAACAAAATTAGGGAGTGGTCTCATGGTGAGGTTACTAAACCTGAAACAATAAATTATCGTACTCAAAAACCAGAGCGAGACGGGCTTTTTTGCGAAAGGATTTTTGGGCCGTCAAAGGACTGGGAGTGCTATTGCGGAAAATATAAAAGAGTGCGCTATAAAGGTGTAATCTGCGACAAGTGCGGTGTTGAGGTGACAAGGGCAAAAGTACGCCGTGAGAGAATGGGGCATGTAGAGCTTGCTGCACCTGTCACTCATATTTGGTATTTTAGGGGCGTTCCGTCAAGGATAGGCTTGCTTTTGGATGTAGCGCCTAAGATTTTAGAGCAGGTTGTATACTTTGCTAGCTTTATCGTGCTTGATAAAGGTGAAACTGATCTAGAATATAAACAGGTTTTATCTGATGCACAGCTAAATGAGGCAAGAGAAAAGTATGGGCACAAAGCGTTTAGAGTGGGCATGGGTGCAGAGGCTGTTAGAGAATTGTTGACTCAAATTGATTTAAAGGGTGAGTATGCAGCGGCTAAAAAGATTGTAGAGACCTCTACTGGGCAGAGAAAAATCAAGGCGATTAAGCGCTTGTCTATTTTGGATGCTTTTATCAAGCATAAGACTGACCCATCTTGGATGGTTCTAGAGGTGCTTCCTGTATTGCCGCCCGAATTAAGACCTATGGTGCAGCTTGACGGCGGGCGTTTTGCAACAAGCGATCTAAATGATTTATACAGAAGAGTAATCAACAGAAACAACCGTTTGAAAAAACTATTAGAGCTAAATGCTCCTGATATTATTGTAAGAAATGAAAAAAGGATGCTTCAAGAGGCTGTGGACAGCTTGATTGACAACGGAAGAAGAGGAAAGGCTGTATCTGGGGCTGGCAATAGGGAATTAAAATCGCTGAGCGGACTATTAAGAGGAAAGCAAGGGCGATTTAGACAAAACCTTTTAGGAAAAAGGGTAGACTATTCTGGAAGGTCGGTTATTGTAGTAGGACCAGAGTTAAAGATGTATCAATGCGGTTTGCCAAAAGAGATGGCTTTAGAATTATTTAAACCGTTTGTTATGAATAGGCTTGTTGAAGAGGGCAGAACGCACAATATTAAGAGTGCGAAAAGGATTGTAGAAAGAGCGGGCAGAGATGTTTGGGGAGTGCTAGAAAAAGTTATTAAAGAGCATCCAGTGCTGTTAAACCGTGCGCCTACGCTGCATAGACTAGGGATTCAAGCGTTTGAGCCTGTTCTAGTTGAGGGTCGTGCAATAAAGCTGCATCCACTAGCGTGCGGTGCATTTAATGCAGACTTTGACGGCGACCAGATGGCTGTGCATGTGCCTTTGTCGGTTGAAGCACAAGTTGAAGCACGCTTTTTGATGCTGTCTACAAACAATATTTTAAAGCTGTCAGACGGCCGCCCAGTTTGCTCTCCAACGCAAGATATGGTAATCGGTTGCTATTATCTGACCATTGCTAGACCTGGTGCAAAGGGTGAAAACAAATACTTTACTGATGTGGATGAGGCAAAAATGGCGTATCAAAACGGCAACATTGCACTTCAATCACGCATCAATGTGCGTATCAAGCGTGAAATAGACGGCATAACCCAATCAAGATTGATCAAAACTACAGTAGGTCGCTTGATTTTCAATGAGATTATTCCGCAGGATTTGGGCTTAAAATTTACTGAAGATGATAATGGAAAATTAATTGATGTAGACAAAAATGATCCGTTTAGGCTAGAGGCAGATGCTGTAATTGACAAATCACGCTTGCAGCAAATTGTAGATGCGGTGTTTAAACAGCAAGGCTCTACAGCAACGGTTTATATGCTGGATCAAATCAAGGCACTAGGGTTTAAATACTCTACGATTGGGGCGATTACTACCAGCGTATTTGACATGCATATCCCTAAAGAGAAAAAAGAGATTTTGGATGTGACAGAAAAGCAGGTTATTGCAATAGAAGAGGCATTTGATCAAGGGCTTATGACAGATGATGAAAGATATAACATGACTGTCAAAGAATGGTCTAAAGCAAATGAAGAAGTAAGAACAGCCTTAAAAAAGACTCTTGACTCATTCAATCCTATCAACATGATGGCGGTGTCTGGTGCAAGGGGTTCTATGAATCAGATTGCACAGCTGTCGGGTATGAGGGGTCTTATGACAAACCCGCAAGGAAAAACGCTTGAAACACCAGTTAGATCGTCGTTTAGAGAGGGCTTGTCGGTGTTAGAGTATTTTATTTCTTCGCACGGCGGAAGAAAAGGTCTTGCCGATACTGCACTTAAAACAGCAGACTCAGGATATTTGACAAGGCGACTTGTTGATGTATCACAGGATGTAATTGTGCGTGAGGATGATTGTTTTAGTGACAAGCCAGAGCCAAAGGGTATGATGATTGCGGCAATAAAAGACGGCAACCAAGTTATTGAAAGCCTAGAAGACAGACTAAACGGCAGATTTACAGCAAGCAAGATTGTTGATCCTAAGACAAAAAAAGTCATTATTGCACAAAATGAGATGATTGATGAAGATATTGCAAAGGAAATTGTCACTTCAGGACTAGAAAGCGCTCATGTAAGAACTGTCCTAACATGCAAATCAAGAGCAGGCGTGTGTGCAAAATGCTATGGAAAAGATATGGCGGGCAACAAGGTTGTCAAAATCGGTGAGGCTGTGGGCATAATTGCAGCACAATCTATCGGCGAGCCGGGCACGCAGCTGACGATGAGGACTTTCCATACGGGGGGTATTGCATCGGTTGACGATATCACAAGGGGTCTTCCTAGGGTAGAAGAGCTTTTTGAAGCAAGAAACCCAAAAGGTGTGGCGATTATTGCAGAGAATAGGGGCAAGATTAGGATAATTGAAAAGGATGGAAAAAGGGATATTTTGCTAAAAAGAGAAGACGGCAAAGAGGATGCTTATTCTATTCCGTTTAGTGCAAAATTAAAGCCTGATGTTAAGAACGGAGCGATTATTGAGCAAGGAGCGGCGTTTACTGAAGGGCCTATTGATCCTAGTGATATATTAAGGATTAAGGGGATTATTGAGGTTCAAGACTATATTTTGCGTGAGGTTCAAGCTGTTTATAGATCACAAGGCGTGCAGATCAATGACAAGCATATAGAGGTAATTGTTAGGCAAATGCTTAAAAAGGTTGTGGTGCTAGACAGTGCGGATACGGATTTGTTGACGGGTGAATTGGTGGAAAGGGCTATGCTAGATGAGGCAAATGCAAAAGCGATGGAGGAGTTTAAAGCACCAGCGGTTGCAAGAAACAAACTGCTAGGAATCACAAAAGCAGCACTTGCAACAGAAAGCTTTTTGTCGGCGGCATCGTTTCAAGAGACGGCAAGGGTGCTTACGGAAGCTGCTATCAACAACAAAGTTGACCCGCTTATTGGCCTAAAAGAAAATGTAATCATCGGCAAGTTGATTCCTGCTGGTACGGGTATCAGAAGATATAGAAGCATTTATCCAGAGGAAGTAGGGAGTAATTAATTCAATTTATAATGCACAATGCACAGTGCGCAATTAAGGCGGTGTTTAAGTTGATATTAGATTTAAGAACGCAATAATTGTGCATTGTGCATTGTGCATTGTGCATTATAATCATGCTTAAAACCATACAAGCGATACTATCAAAATATAAGGGGCAAAAGATTGCCATTGGAGCAAGCGGCGGAGTGGATTCTATGACACTTTGCTCGCTTGTTTTGTCATGTGGGCTTTTTGATGACATTACGCTATTGCACATAAATCACAATTTAAGGATGACAGCCAAAAGAGATTGCGATCTAGTTAAAAATTTTGCACTTGATAATAATTTAAAATTTGAGAGTATTAGTATTGATATAGAGGGGCTGGCTAAAAAAAATAAAAACAGCATTGAAACAGAGGCAAGAAATGTGCGTTATAAATTCTTTAGTGAGTTTGTCGCTAAAAATGATGCACTTCTTTTATTGGGGCATACGCAAGATGACAATATAGAGAGTATTTTGATGCACATTTTTAGAGGGTGCGGTTTGCATGGACTAGTGGGCATGAGTGTGGAGTCCGACTATCCTGTTAATTTAATTAGGCCGCTAATCAATACCCCTAAGATTATGCTTTATGAATATGCAAAAACTCATAATATAAAATACTATGAGGATGAAACAAATCTAGATACAAAATATTCTCGCAATTTGATTAGAAAAATAGTAGGAGAAGTGAGCGAGGTTTATAATGGAGTGAGTGGCAATATTTTAAAGCTGTCAGATATTGCAAAGAAGGCTGCTAAAGCTTTAGAAAATAAATTGGATGAGGATTATTTTACAAAAAAAGATGGGGCGGTGGTGCTAGATAAAAAGGTGATGGGCACTGGGGTCAGTGAGTATTATATAATAGAGGCTTTTAAAAGAGCGGGTTTAAAGACTGGTTTTGAGGCTAAGCACATTGATGCGATTAAAGGCTTAGACAATGGAAAGATGCTGGATTTGCCGAGTGGGTTTGTTGTGTATAGCGATAAAGAGAGCTTTGTGTTTAAAAAATCAATGCACAATGCTGAATGCACAATGCACAATGATTGCACGCAAAATGATATGAGGCTATTAGCCGATGCAGACAAGCTTGAAGGTGCAACCTTGCGATTTAGGCGTGAGGGTGATAAATTTAAAAAATTTGGCGGCGGCACAAAAAAATTAAAAGACTTTTTTAATGAAATGGGAGTGCCGTCTAGAGAGCGAGATTCTGTGCCGCTGCTTGTTAAAGATGACAAAATTTTGGTAGTAATAGGGTATGAAATCGCAGATGAGGTTAAGGTTACAAAGGATACAAAAAGGGTGATAAAGCTATGGAAAGAATAGACGATTTAGGAATTAATGGTTTAAAATTGATACAAGATGATAGTGCGTTTTGCTTTGGAACGGACTCTGTAGAACTTGCTAATTTTGTGTTAGAGTGGAAAATTGACAAGCATCCGCATGTTGTTGACCTTGGTGCTGGCAATGGGATTATATCGGTTTTGTTGGCAGGCAAAAAGGGACTAAGGGTGTCGGCGATAGAAATTGATGAGGCGGCGGCAAGGCTGTGCCAAAGAAACATAGAGCTAAATAATCTGGGGCATTTGATAGATGTTGTGCATTGTCCCATGCAAGATATTGTCAAAAAAAAGCTGGTTGATACTGACAAGGTGGGAATAGTAGTGTCTAATCCGCCGTATTTTAAGCTAGGAGCGGGGGAATTAAAAATCGGGGCAGAGCTAGCACGGCACGAGGTGGCGATTACACAGCGAGAATTGGTGCAAACGGCCGCGAGTCTGCTATCAACTGGCGGCAAGTTTTTTGTGGTTTATCCTGTGGATAGGATGGCAGAATTTTTGTATAATTGCAAGGATGCAAGACTAGAGCCTAAGGAAATTGTGCTGCTTAATGCACCAAACAAGCCGCCTGTTTTGTTTTTGTTAAAGGCGATAAAGGATGCAAAGGGTGGGGCTTGGGTGAGTATGAGATATGCAAGAAATTGTGGGATGGGGGAATAATAATTTACAATTCATAATGCACAATTAATGTAGGGTGCGTTTAGATTAGATAGAAAAAACTAAATTAAAAAAATTCAATAATTATGCATTGTGCACTGTGCATTGTGCATTGATTCGGAGTATTATGCTATATATTGTTGCGACGCCTATTGGCAATTTATTAGAGATGAATCAACGGGCAATAGATACGCTTAAAGAAGTTGATTTGATAGCGTGCGAGGATACTAGACATTCGGGCAAGCTATTAAAGCATTTTAATATTGACACAAAAATGGTCTCTTATCAAAAATTCAATGAAAGAGCAAGCACAAAGGGGCTGATTGACCAGCTGCTTTTGGGTAAAAAAATTGCTCTCATTTCTGACGCTGGAATGCCGCTTATTAGTGATCCTGGCTCTATTTTGCTTGATGAATGCATTGCTAAGGGAATTGATTACACAATAATAAGTGGACCTTGTGCTTTGATTAATGCAGTGGTTTTGAGCGGATTTAGTACCAGTGAATTTAGTTTTTTGGGGTTTTTGCCGGATAAAAAGTCTTTAAGAGAGGCAAAGCTGCAGCCGTATTTGTTTGTTCCGTCAACCTTGATTTTTTATTCTCCGCCGCAAAATGTGCTTAAGGATTGTGAGTTTTTATTCAGTGTTTTTAAAGCAAGAAGGGTGTCTGTGATAAGGGAGATTAGCAAAATGTATGAGAGTGTATATAGGGGGAATTTGGGAGAGGATTTAAAGATAAAAGAGACGGGGGAGTTTGTCATTGTGCTAGAAGGGTATAAAGGGGCGGACAAAGAGGGGATGAGCGAGGCGGAGCTGTATCAAGAGTATATAAAAATGGGATTAGGCAAAATGGATGCCATAAAAGCAGTGGCAAAGGACAAGTGTGTGGCAAAAAGTGTTGTGTATGATTTGATAGGCAAGTGATAAAGGGTATTAAAACCCCAGGGCGGGGCCCTGGACTCCCAAACACCTTCGGTGTTTGGTTCCGCCCCAAGGGGCGGGGTTTTGCACCTTTGTCGTGGTCGCAAAAATGCCCTTGCAAGCAAGCATTTTTGCTCGGTTGATAAATGTAATTCACCAAAATAGCATGTTTTTCATATGATTGTATTAGACTTATCAACATAAGTCTTTTGAAAAAACTTTTTTAGGAGTCGTATGAAAAAATATTTTGGTACTGATGGGATTAGGGGGGTGTATGGAGAGGGACTTGATTGTGAAACAGCTTTTTTGTTGGGGGCTGCAATAGGCAAGGCTTTTGGCGGAGACTGTGTGGTGGGCATGGATACTAGACTAAGTGGCGGTGCATTGTTTGAGGCTTTGGCGGCGGGCTTGAATGCAAGCGGAGCTAGGGCTTTGTGCGTTGGGGTGCTGCCTACTCCCGCTGTGTCATTTTTAGTGGATAGATGGGATCTTAATTTTGGAGTAATGATTACAGCGTCGCACAATCCACCTTCATATAATGGTTTAAAGGTTTTTGCTAGGGGGGGACTAAAGCTAAGCGAGGGGCAAGAGAGTGAGATTGAAAAGCTGATGGAGTTTGAAAGAAAAAGGGGCAATAGCTATATAGGCTGGCTCAAAAAAAATAAGGGACTTAATGTCTTGCATCAAATGGCTTTAGATGAAGCAAAGGCTTTGTATATTCAAGAGCTGATAGATGAGTTTAATGAGGGAGCGTTTTGTGGTTTAAAGGTGCTGCTTGATAGCGGACACGGTGCGGCTGGTGCGGTTGCAGGTGAGGTTTTTTTAAAGCTGGGGGCAAGCGTTAAGTCTATTAATGATGGGGGAGATGGTGAGTGGATTAATGCTAATTGCGGAACAGAGCATATTAAGGGGCTTTTGGATAGAGAGGATATAGCTGAATTTGATCTAGCGTTTGCTTTTGATGGTGATGCGGACAGAACTTGTGTTATTGTGGGCGGCAAAATATTGGATGGGGATTCATTATTATATTCATTAAGCAAAAGTGTGCATCTAAAAGATGGAGTAGTTTTGGGCACTTTGATGAGTAATTCTGCGCTTGAGAGAAAATTAAAAAGTGAGCAAAAAGAGCTTGTTAGAGTGCCTGTGGGCGATAAATATATTTTGGATGCTATGGTCAAAAGTGGTTATAGCCTGGGCGGAGAGCAAAGCGGACATTATATTTTTTATCCTAAAAGAAAGACGGGGGATGGGATTTTAACAGCACTTATGGTGTGCGTTGCATTTATGCGTGGGGAGCTAGAGTTTTTGGAGCTGTTGCCGCAAAGGACAGTGTCGCTGAAGGCAGAGCGTGCCTTATTAGATGATGAGAGGGTGCGGCAGTGGATAGATGGGACCAGCGGCAAGGTAGAGAGCTTGCTGGTGAGGATGAGCGGGACAGAGCCTAAGGTGAGGATTAGTGTAGAAGATGAGGATGAGGCGGTGGTGGATGCGGTGGTGAGTGAGTTTTTGGAACTGATAAGAGGGATTTAATTTAGTGAATGACAAATAGTTTTTATACTTCGTCCTTCGGTAAAGCAAAGATTTCTCGCTTATGCAATTGGGTTAGATATAAAGCAAAGATTTCTCCCTACGGTCGAAATGACAAAATTGGTTTAATTGGTTCTTACTATTAGGGGATTCAATTCAATTAATGTCATTTCGAGCCGCAGGCGAGAAATCTTTGCCTTATAAATCCTTACTCTATAAAACACTACTTTATAAATGCTTGACATACATACCAAATTATTATACATTGCTTATATGAATTGCTATGTTTATATTATCACAAATTTTGACCAAACAACCATATATGTTGGTGTGACAAGCGATCTTGAAGCACGATTGTATCAACATAAAAACAAACTAGTCGCTGGCTTTTCTGCAAAATATAATTGTTGTAAATTAGTATACTTTGAGCATAGCACAGATATGATAAGTGCGATTGCTAGAGAAAAGCAAATCAAAAGATATAGCCGCCTAAAAAAAGATGCACTGATTAATTCAATAAATCCAGAATGGAATGACTTGTCTGAGGGTTGGTAATTTTTTTTATAAAGCAAAGATTTCTCACTGCGTGACAGCTCGCCTTCTGCTAGCGGAATGGCAGACAAGTTTTATAAGGCAAAGATTTCTCGCTGTCGCTCGAAATGACATTAATTTAGAATGGGTTCATTCTAATAGTGAGAACAATTAAACTAAAGTGTCATTTCGACTGAAAGGAGAAATCTTTGCTTTATAAATCTTTGCAACTACCAATCATGCGAGGAAGAAATCTCTGCTTCCATAGAGGGCTCTAGATAAGGGCTCTCTCTTTTTTTGTCAAAAATTCTTGCAAAATTTGCTTGCAAAATATTTTTAGATATTGTATAATTTGTGTATGAAAAAAGATACTAAACAAATTAAGGTGGCAATCGTAATGGGCAGCGACAGTGATTTGCCTGTTATGATAGGGGCTGCAAAAATATTGGATAGATTTGATATTGCATATGAAATTGATTTTGTGTCGGCACATAGGACTCCTGAAAAGGTGCGATCGCTGGGCAGCACTGCGGCAGACAGAGGGCTTTTTGCTATCATTGCAGGGGCAGGCGGTGCGGCACATCTGCCAGGAATGCTGGCGGCTGAAACAGTTGTGCCTGTGATTGGTGTGCCTATTGCGTCAAAGACGATTGGGGGCGGCGGTTTTAATGATGCATTGCCGTCTATTGTGCAGATGCCGCCAGGGGTTCCTGTTGCAACAGTGGGAGTAAACCGTGCAGAAAATGCGGGCATATTGGCGGCTCAAATTATTGGGACAGTGGATGGGCATGTTCAAAAGCTGCTGATTGCATACAAAAAAGAATTAAACGACATGGTGCATAGCAAAAGCAAAAAATTGGGGGAGATAGGGGCACAAGAGTATTTAAAGGGGATGGAATAATCTATGAAACAAAAATTCTTTATGATTTTAATGCTTGCAATGCTAGTGGCTGTGTCCATGTTTGCATTGGGGGCTTGTGTTGCTGCCCATAACAGGGTGTTTTGTGCTAATTATGGCATATATCCTTGTGTTTGCGATGAATATAATTATAATGGGGATAATGGCACTCTAGACAGACAGCTGATAGAATATGATTTTTTCTTAAATGAAGAGGGCAATTTGATTGGGTGGAACGATGGGTATGGATTGTATTCAGTTTATATAAACAGACATGACGGATATGGATTTGTTAGTGTCATTGATGAGGCTGTATCTGAGATAGGCTTGCAAACACTAGAGCTTGGTGCGGGAGGCAAATATACGCTTAGAATATTTAATGACAAGGTTGTTGCATATTTTGAGTTTGTATTCAAGTTTAATGATGTTTTGTTAGAATATAATTTTAGTATGTTTTCGCACGAGAATTTGGGGCATTATATAGGATGGAATGCTTCGGATAGTGGCTATTGGATATATGTTGATAGACATGATGGATATGGGTTTGCGATTGTGCCCGTTATTGCTTTTAATGGGCGGATAGCAGCGGACCTATTGGGTTTAACAGAAGGGGCAAATACTATTAAAGTGGCAAGAAGAGTAAGCACTGTTTATTATGATGGGGTTATTTTGACAGCTAGATGGACAGGTGAGTGGGAGATAGAGTTTGAGCATAGGGTGCTGACGGAATATTATGTGGGATATCATTATAATGGGATGACTTATAATGGGGTTTATATTAGAGGCGGTGTTTCTTGGTTTCATGATAGCATCTATTATAGAATGAGTGTTAGGTATAGTATGTATATTGACATGCATAATTTGTTGGGATTTGTATTTTTTAGAAACATTGCGGGCAATCAGATTTTCTTTGGGCAATTGCCTTTGAGCGTGGGCAAAAATACGATCAGAGTGGGGACAAGAGGGTATTTTTATTATGATGGAAAAATTATATCATATACAAGCAGTGTATATTTTATTTTGTATCGGCATGAGGATGGGCAGATAGAGATTGTGAAAACCTGTGGATAAATTTGAAAAGCTAAAAATATTGGCAGATTCTGCTAAGTATGATGTTGCCTGCACCTCTAGCGGGGTGGACAGGGACAACCTAGGTGATGGCATAGGCAACGCAAAAGCCTATGGGATTTGTCATAGCTTTTCTTCTGATGGGCGATGTATATCCTTGTTAAAAATCCTGTTGTCAAACTCTTGCATATATAATTGTGCATATTGCCACAACCGCCAATCAAACGACATTCCTAGAGCCAGCTTTACTCCTAGAGAGCTAGCTGACATCACCATAAACTTTTATCGCCGCAATTATATAGAGGGGTTGTTTTTGTCAAGCGGCGTATTAAAATCCCCAAATTATACCACAGAATTAATGATAAACGCTTTAAAAATCTTGCGTGAAGAATACAAATTCTATGGCTATATCCATGCAAAGGCTATCCCTGGCACAGACAATGACTTGCTGCAAGTGCTGGGACACTTGTGTGATAGGATGAGCGTAAACATAGAGCTTCCTTCTCAGCAAAGCTTAATTACTCTTGCTCCCGACAAATCAAAAGCCTCTATCCTGACTCCCATGGGGTTTATTAAAGACACCTTAAAAGAAAACAAGCAAGCACTGGTTAAATACAAAAAAGTGCCGCAATTTGCCCCAGCAGGTCAGTCTACGCAAATGATAATCGGGGCGACTCCTGAAACGGATTATTCTATCATAAAGCTGTCAGAGGGCTTGTATAATAATTATAAATTAAAAAGAGTTTTTTATTCTGCTTATATTCCCATAGCCAAAGGGTCGGCACTGTTGCCCTCATTAGAGACAAAGCCGCCACTATTGCGTGAGAATAGGCTGTATCAAGCCGACTGGCTTATGAGAGTGTATGGCTTTAATGCTAGTGAGATATTGGATGAGGGAAATCCTATGCTAAATCCGTTTATAGATCCAAAGTGCAATTGGGCGGTGCAGCATCCTGAGTATTTTCCTGTGGATATAAACACGGCAAATTATGACACTTTATTAAGAGTTCCTGGGATAGGAATAGTGTCTGCACGCAAGATAATTGCGGCAAGGCGGTGGGGGAAATTGGATTTTGCGGCATTAAAAAAGCTGGGTGTGGTGCTAAAAAGGGCGCAGTATTTTATTTTGTGCAGTGGAAAGGGGCTGGATGGAGTCAAGGTAGGACACAGCAATGTGATAGTGTCGCTATTATCAAAAAAAGCATTGAGCAATTATTATGCGTTTAGAAGCGGCGTGCAGCTTAGTATGTTTGATTGAGTAAATTAATGTTTAATGATGAATGAAGGTGGGGTTTGTTGGTTAATTAAAAGTGAAAAAAGACTTGACAAAGGATAGAGATGTTTGATATAATGAATGTATGAAATTAGATAATATAGAACAATTATTGTATGATGAATTGAGTGATGCTAAATTGAGCAGCAACACTATTATGATAAATGGTGGTTGGGGAATAGGGAAATCATATGCAATTGATAATTTTATTAGGTTTGTAAAAACTTATAATGCAAAAGAAGAATTTAGCAAAAATGAAATTGCTGATATTAAAAAAGAGCATAATCTTGCTGTTAGCAAAAAAAATATGCTTGAAGGTATGTTGGCGGTTAAGGTATCTTTGTTTGGCAAAAAGTCAATAGAGAAATTAAATCAAGAGCTTATTCAAGATCTAAAGATAATGAGTAAGGTTTTTCGTGGTGTGCATAGAATTGTTAATACAGTGCTAGGATCAGTTAAGTTTGAGGGGTTTTCTGTTAAATTGCCTGATTTATCGTTTGTTGTGGAAAAGTTGTATAAAGGTATAGATGGTAAGGTTGATAATGGAAACAGGGTGTTGATTTTTTTTGATGATTTAGAGAGGATTGAAGACGATAAGTTTTTTATTGATGTATTGGGGTTTATAGAAAACCTTTCAACAAAAAGTGGTGTGAATATTATAATAGCTTGCAATGAGGACAAGCTTAAAGAAAATAAAAAATATCAAGACTATAAAGAAAAGGTTGTGGATGTGACATTTAGTTTTGACAAGCCGTCAAAAAGAGCGATAGATAGCTTTATTGGAGATTATAAAGAGTATCATAATGAGAAGTTGTATGAGTATCTTATAAATCTAAGAACCTTGCAAAAAACTAAAAAGAAGTTGTTGCCTATTTTAAGGCGAGTCAAGGGAATGAGAAATGAAGATAGGATAAAAAACGAGGTTTTTGCTAGGTTGTTTTTTTGTATGTTAGAGAAAGAGGAGAGACATTTTAGTAAGATAAGTGAAGAGAGGAATAAAAACAATAAGGGGAAGGATGATTGGATATCAAGAAAAGAGAATGAGCCTAGTCAATTATTAGGTGAGGCTGTTAATAAATGTGCTAAAGTCAATTTTATTAATGATTGGTATAGTAAGGCTAAAATAACAGATAAAATTTTTGATTATATAAATGATAAAAGCAAGCTAGAGGATTTAGTTAGTTATGTTGATGCTCAAATTGAGAGCTATAAAAATGCAGTTGAGCCTTATTGTTTAAATGATGATGATAAAACTAAATATTACCAAAATTTTTATGAGCAGATGAAAGCATTAGATAAAGGTAGTGCGAAGAAACTTTGTGAAATTAATTATTGGGTTGACATGTATAGTTTGCCGATAGAAATTGATAATGAATTATTTATAAACAAGCTTATTGATGGGTTTAAAGATGCTTCTATAGATGCTGTTGAGAGTAATATAGATAATTATGATAACATTTTAGACTATTATCCAACGCAAAAAAAATTGGTTGCTGATATTAAAAAGAGGATTTTAGATGCCGCAATAAAGAATAATTTTGACAAGATGGTTGGTTTTTATAACGATAAAAATTATGATGAATTGCATGTTGAAGTTTATAATATGACAAAAAATTATTCTAAAAAGATTGAGGAATTTGATAAAGTATTAGAACATAATAATATGTTTTTTCCGCTTGAACATAAAATGACATGGACACCAAATCATCAATATTTGATTAGCAGCGTGTTTAGATATTTATATAGTAGTCAAAATAAAGATTTATTAAATAATTACATAAAAAAATTTGAAGAGTTTATGGAAAATGAAAATGCTGATAACACTGATAGGATTAGGACAAGAAAGATCTTGGAAGGTTTGGCAGTTGAAATTGCTAATATGAGTGTTGATAGTTTGAAAAAATCTTTAGTTAATATGAATGAGCAAGATGCATAATATGGGGAATTTGCAGGGGCGTTCACTAAGTGCCCGATATAGGCACACATAATTTTTTAAAACTAGATTATGATATAATAGCACATACTAAAAAGGCTAGTCTATGTGTTTGACAGGGCTAGTTTTTTGTGTTATACTGCATGTGAAAAAAATATAAAAGGAGAAAAAATTAAATTGGAATGGTACAAAATTAAGACGGATGAGGTTATGGCTAAGCTGGACACTAATATTGAAACAGGCTTAAGGCACTCTGATGTTGAGACTAGGCAGAATAGATATGGTTTTAATGAGTTTGAAGAAAAGAAAAAAGACGGACTGTTTAAAAAAGTATTGCACCACCTAAAAGAGATTCCTACTTTGGTACTGATAGGAGCTGCAATCATTGCAATCATTGCCGCTGTTTTAAGCACACAGCAAGGCACTGCTACGCCAGCGTCATGGGCAAAGCCGCCTGTCATTATCTTGATCGTAATCATCAATGTGGTGCTAGGGCTTATGCAAGAGTCAAAAGCAGAGCAAGCACTGGATGCCTTGAAAAAAATGAATACATACAAAACCACGGTGATAAGAGACGGCAAGAAGATGATTATTGATGCTAGAGAGCTTGTCCCTGGTGATATAATAGAGCTAAACACAGGCGATGTAATCACGGCTGATGCTAGGCTTATATCTACGGCTAGCTTGGCGGTAGAAGAGGCGGCACTGACTGGTGAGAGTGTGCCTGTGGAAAAATCTTGTGATTGTAGATATACAGCAGAAGAGCATCATGGAATAGGCGATAGATTGAACATGGTGTATTCTGGGTGTCTAGTGACAAACGGCAGGGCACATGCGGTGGTGGTAGAAACCGCTATGAATACCGAGATGGGCAAGATTGCTAAGATGCTTAATGAGTCTAAAAAAATGATGACTCCGCTTCAAAGGCGACTAAAGCAATTGGCTAAGAGGATTTCACTAGTTGCACTTGGTGCAGCTGTATTGATGTTTTTAGTGGGCTTTTTGGCATGGGGAAATGCGGCGATGGATATGCTTATTTTGGCGGTTGCTTTAGGTGTGGCGGCTGTTCCTGAAACGCTTCCTATCATTGTGACTATGGTGCTGTCTTATGGCGTGTTTAATATGGCGTCTAAAAAAAGCATTATTAGAAAGATTCCTGCTATTGAAACTATTGGAAACACTTCTGTAATTTGTTCTGATAAGACGGGTACACTCACGCTTAATAAAATGCGCATACAAAAATTGTGGCATGTATCTAAAGAACCTGTGCTAGCAAATGATGAGTTTTGCAAGGATGAACTTCACATGCTAGAGCTATTGGCATCTTGTTCTAATGCGGTGATTGAGGCAAGAGAAAATGAAGATGAGCATGTGGTGGGAGCACCTACTGAGATTGCTATTATTAGGTTGTTGCATGCAAAAGGATTGACTAGGGTAGATGCTGAAAGGCTGTATCCTAGGGTGCATGAATTGCCTTTTGACAGCAACAGAAAACGCATGACTACTGTGCATCGTGTTGATGATGGATATTTGGTGGTGACAAAAGGTGCGTTTGATAGATTGCCTGTTAATTGGGATGAGGCTATAAAAAATAAGGCACAAGCGGTGCATGACAGCTTTGCAGAAAAAGCACTTAGAGTAATCGGCATAGGATATAAGCACTATAAAGAAAAGCCTAGTGATCTAAGTGAAGAGGCACTTGAAAGTGACTTAAATTTCTTAGGCTTGATTGGTATGATTGATCCTCCTAGACCAGAGTCTATGGCAGCGGTGGCAAAGGCTAAAAAAGCGGGCATTAAGACTGTTATGATAACGGGTGATCACCTAGGCACTGCTATTGCTATTGCCAAAGAGATTGGCATTATGAATGAAGGGGATAGGGCGCTTACTGGTGCGGATTTAAGTGTGATGGATGATGTGCAGCTAGCGGCAGAGGTGCGCGGTATAAGCGTGTATGCAAGGGTATCACCAGAGGATAAACTAAGGATTGTTAAGGCATGGCAAACGCATGATGCTGTGGTGACTATGACGGGCGATGGCGTAAACGATGCACCTGCTTTAAAGGTGGCTGATGTGGGCGTTGCGATGGGGATTACTGGAACGGAGGTTACTAAGTCGGCAGCGGATATGGTAATCACGGATGATAACTTTGCAACTATTGTTGATGCTATTGCAGAAGGCAGAACAAGCAACGATAATATCAGAAAGACGATTAGGTTTTTATTGGGTGTAAACTTTGCAGAGATTTTTGTGCTTCTTATGGGTATGCTTATTATAGGACAGCCTGTATTGACAGCACTTCAGATACTTTTGATTAATGTAGTGTATGATGGGATTCCTGGATTTTTCTTAGCGTTTGAAAAGCCAGAGCCAAATGTAATGGAACGAGCGCCGCTGCACAAAAACAGCGGAGTGTTTGCAAACAGGACAGGGACTTTTATTGCATCAAGGGCGGTGATGTTTTCTGTGCTGGTATTAAGTGCATTTGTTATTGGGTCATTTGCTAGCATGGGCGGACAGGTGTTTAATCCAAACGGATATGCGGTTAGCTTTGAGGTATTAAGAAATTATGGAAACTTTAGAGTGGGTGTGACTATGGCGTTTATGACATTGTCATGGGCATCTATGATAGATATTTTCAATTCTAGGACTAGTCAATCTATATTTAAATCAGGACCGCTCAAGAATAGAAAAATGTTGATTACTGCATTGATTGCGTTTGGGTTTTCTATATTTGTTGCCTTGTTTAGACCAGTTGCAGAGGTTTTTGATGTTGTGCCGATTAGTATTTGGCATTGGATGATTATTGGGGGATTGGCGATTATGCAGGTTGTGATGGTGGAGATGCTAAAGCTTGTGCTTAGATTAAAAGATAGGAAAAAAGGGTAGAGATAGAAATTTTTTTAAGCCCGCCCCTGTTAATATGCAGTGGGCGGGTTTTTTGGTGTTGGGAATGGTAATCTTGCTTGCTTAAGTCAGTTTTTTGGTAGAGCAGAAGAAAAGGGGGGCATGGGAGTTAAGCGGAGGGGAAGTGAGGGGCGATGGGAGTCGGGGGTAGGGGGCCTTGCGAGGCATCCAAAAAAGAGGCACAAAACGAATGCATTCGTTTTGTGCCTCTTTTTTGGATTGTTTCATGAGTTTGAAAGCTGGGGGCAGTTTTATCTGTGAGTGCCGCATTCAAACTCATGAAACGGTCGCCCCCAAAGGGGGTGACGCCTCGCAAGCCCCGTGTCGCTTTGGTGCAGCTTGCCAACTATGTGCTTTATGCATCAATTTTTACCTAGTGTTGCCATAATTTTTAATCAGCTTTCTTTCTAGCAGTGCCACTCCTAAATACATCAGTGCCGCCAGCACACACAAAATCACAATACTTGTTACTACCAAATCCATCCTAAACACAGCACCGCCATAAATGATTAAATATCCAAGCCCCGCACTTGACACCAAATACTCTCCCATAATAGTCCCCACCCACGCTAAACCAATGTTTACCTTTAGTGCTGCCAAAATATTGGGCAAGCTTCCTGGCAATATCAACTGTGTCAAAATCTGAAACTTTGTTGCCCCCATGCTTTTTAATAGCAATATTTTTCCCTCATCAATGCTCAAAAATCCGTGCAATATGTTGATGATGGTCACAATCACACAAATTAAAATTGTCATTAAAATAATCGCCTGCATTCCTATTCCTACCCACACAATTATCATAGGACCTAGTGCAACCTTAGGCAACGCATTTAATACAATTAAATAAGGCTCTAGCACTTTTTTTGCCTTGTCGCTCCACCATAGCCCTATTGCAACCAATATACCTATAACGCTAGAAATCAAAAATCCCAGCACGCATTCTAAAAGAGTGACACCCATATGAAAAAAGATGCGATCGTCTAACAGCCGCCCCATCATGCGGATTACTCTAACAGGAGAAGAAAACAAAAACCCGTCAATCCACTCAAGGCGAACAGCTGCCTCCCACAACAAAATAAACACAACAAGGATGGAGATTTGCCAAATGATGATCTCTATTTTTTTGCGTTTTAGCTGCCCTAGATATTTTTTGTGTGAGGGTGAGATAGGAGGGGGCAATGTTTTTCTTTTGTGTGTTTTTTTCATGAGTTGTTCTCCTTTGTAAGCTGAATACCTCGTCATTGCGAACGAATGTGAAGCAATCCAGACATAAAATTAAGATGTCTTTATGTTAATGCTGGATTGCTTCACATTCGTTCGCAATGACGAGTAGGGGCAATCGCTTGTCGCCCGTGTATCGGTTATAGCAGTATCACGGGCGAACACAGTTCGCCCCTACGGGGTTCATTCCTATTAGTCATTAGTCATTCAAAATAATTACTATTAATATAAACAATAATTATTACTTGAGTTCTTTTAATATCTTTTCAAAAAACTCACTAAACCTAGCATCCTCTCTTTTGCCTAGCGGTGTGTCCTTGTTTATATCAATACTAAAAATGCTTTTTACCTTTGCGGGGCGATTGCTTAAGACGATTACTCTATCTGCAATGGCAACTGCCTCTGCAATATCATGCGTAACCAGCAGTGCCGATGCCCCTTCTGTCTTGATGATAGAATGCACATCATCACACACAGCCAGCCTCGTTTGAAAATCAAGGGCAGAAAAGGGCTCGTCTAATAGCAATAATTTGGGCTTAAATGCAAGTGTCCTAATCAGTGCCGCCCTTTGTCTCATGCCGCCGCTTAGTTGATTGGGATAATGCTTTTTAAATTCACTAAGACCATATTTGTCTAATAGGCTGTGAGCATAATCAATATTGTCTGGTGTCAGTTTTTTTTGAATCTTAAGCCCCAGCATTACATTTTTTTCAATGGTTAGCCACTCAAACAATTTATCACTTTGCAGCATATAGCCCGTGTCGCCGCTAGGTGCAGTCACCTTTTTGCCGTCTATGCTTATTGTCCCGCTAGAAGGCTTTATGAGTGCAGAAATCAAGGATAATATAGTAGTCTTTCCGCACCCAGATGGCCCTACGATAGCTACAAATTCACCCTTATCAACAGAAAAATTTACTTCATCCAAAGCATGTGTTTCACCCTTTGTTGAATTATAAATTAGTGATACATCGTCAAAATTTAGTATTTGCATAATTAAAACCCCTTTGGAGTTTTTTCAATGCACAATGCATAATGCACAATGCACAATTAAGGTGGGTTGTTTTGCTTAAGAGAGAACTAGTCTAGATTGACAAACTTGCTCTAGCTACTCTATCAAAACCATCTTCAATTGTGTATTATGCATTATGCATTGTGCATTGAATTTTAAGCTAACCTTGCCGCTATGCTGTTGTCTACGATATTATTAAAAGCAGCTCTTGAATCCAAATGCCCTGCATTTTGCATAATATCTTGCAATTTATTAAAGCTAGATTCTGTCATCACAGGGTTTCTGTTCCATGCCCCAATCGCACTATAATTATCTATTGCCGCCGCCAAAAGCTCTAAATCCATTGCTGGAAACAGCGGTGAAATCAACTCCGCCACTAAAAGTGCATCATTATTTTGTATAAAATCATAGCCCCTTTGAATCGCCGCTAAAAAGTCATAAAGCATGTCGCTATTATCATTGATATAGCTTTGGTGTGCAGAAAATGCAGTATAAGGAACAAGCCCGCTGCCCACACCCACGCTTGCAACAATATGCCCCGTGCCTCTTCTTACCATGTCAGATGCAACTGGCTCAAACGCTGTCACAAAATCAAACCTATTATCCCCCTCAAATGCACCCACCATCAAATTAAATGCTACGCTTGTATCAAAATTCAACTCATCAAGGCTTAAGCCCCCCTCATTTTCTATCACATACTGAAGCGTCATTGCAGGCATTCCACCAGCTCGCCCTGCCAATACATGCTTGCCCCTTAGATCCGACCAGCAAAAATCAGGCATAGCCTCTCTAGCAATCAAAAACGAACCATCCTTAAAAGTCAATTGTCCAAAAATCATAGGATGGTCTCTCATGCCTTCAACATGAGTATAGAATCTAATACCCAAATGGTATCCATAAAAAACACAATATATAGTGTTTTTTTGTGGGGTTTGACACTATATAGACCTAATATTTTAGTTTTTTATGGATGGTTATGTTTTCACCATCTATTATTATATTTTTGACTATACATTTTAATAATATTGCCTTTTCTTTTTTATCTAGAGTGTCATAGTTTTTCAATGCTTTTTGGATAATATCTAAGCTTTCATTGGTGGATGACCTTGTAGATTCTGTTTCGCATTCTATCAGCAATGTATATTCTTTTAATTTTGCTTCTATCTCTAAAAGCCTTGTAGTGAAAATATCTTTATCAATGGCTTTTTCTAAATAAAGGTCTAATAGCTTATCTTTTTTTGAATTTAAAGCGGCACGCTCTGTGACTAAGCTATCTAAAAAACCTGTCGTGTGGATAGTGGTTTTGCCATTAATAAAATCAATGTTTTTAATTATGGTGTCTATTTTTTCTTCTAATTTTTGTGCGGGGATAATGATGTTATCGCATAAGGCTGGATGATATTTTTTATCTCTTTTGACTCTAGCAGCACATCCATAGCTTCTGTATTTATAGCTTTTTGTTCTGCCGCCATTTTTTTTATAAGAGTATCTATCATATAATTTGCCTACATATCTGTTTCCGCATTTGGCACAAAATATAAGCCCTGTGAGTAGATAGGGAGTGTTGTCTACTGATCTTTTGGTGCGGTTTTCTTCTATTTTGTTTTGTGCTAATAAAAATGTTTCATAGTCAATAATAGCTGGAAAGTTTACTCCTTTTATTAATTCATCACCCCACTTAAAATATCCTGCATACATAGGTCTTTTTATGAGTGCCTTGCAACACATTTGATTGCCAAAATATTTTATATCTGGATAAACCTCTTTGCAATAGTCATATAGTTTTCTGAATGTAAAATTATAGTTTATGTATAAATCAAATATTTTGCGGATTGCCTCTGCTTCTATTTCATAGATTTCTAATTCATCATCCTTAGATTGACTTGCCCTATATCCAAACGGCACCTTGCCAGGGCAAGAATATCTGCCAGATTTGGCTCTTGCAGTTTTTCCCATCATCATGCGTTCTATGATGGTTTCTCGCTCTAGTTCAGAAAAAGTAGCAAGCATTTTTAAAGCGGCTCTGCCAAAAGGGGAGGTAAGATCTAGACTTTCGCTTAATGAATAAAGTATAACGCTGTGTTTTTCAAACAGCTCTACTAGTTCTAAAATGTCTTTAACACGGCGAGACAGCCTGTCTAGCTTATAAATCAAGACTATTTTTATTTTGCCGTCTTTTATGTCACACAATAGCCGCTTTAATGCTGGGCGGTTTAGGTCTTTGCCGCTAAAACCTTCATCGCAATAATGCTCAAAGCTATATCCTTGGGCTTTGGCATAAAGCTCTAGTTTTTCTTTTTGTACTGATATTGAATATCCGTCTGTTGCTTGCTCTAGAGTGGATACTCTTGATATTAGTGCTGAATTCATGGTTGTTGTTTCCTTTTGGTTATCCTTTGAAAACGCCGCTCTGCTCTTAATTTTGCATAATAGTTTGGGTCGGATTCAATGGCATATCTATCAACAGTGGCTGTGTTTTTTTCATATGCAAAAACTTGCGGCAGGCTTAGCCACTCTTGTTCACTTATTGTTTTGCCGCAAGAAAGCACTATATTGCACTTTAGATTGATTTCATTTTGTTTAGGCATACAAACTACCTCGTAATATTTGTATGCACATACGCTTGTACAAGTTGCAGGTTAATTTTAACAAAGTAATCGGATTAAAAAAATGAAATTATTAATTTTAAAGCATAGGGTTGATTTATTTGACACTCTTAAATTTTTATGCTATCCTTAGCTTTATGGAACAAAAATTTATTGATATTTGCAACAATATAAATTCTGGAATTTTAGAAAATCCTGATGTGGATTTGATTGAAGATGGAATTATTGATAGTTTGGATATTATGAACCTAGTTGCAAAATGCCAGCAAGCTTTTGACATACAGATTCATCCAGATGATGTTGCGTTTGAAAACTTTTCAAGTGCAAGTGCTCTTTGGAGTTTGATTTGCAGATGCAAAGAAGAGGCATAATATAAACATGCTTAAATCGGTGACGCAATGGTTGGATTCTGCGGCAAGCTGCAAGCAGGATAAAATAGCCTTTGGTGAGGACAAGGCAGGGACTTTGACATTTTCTCAGTTGCAAGAGGCAGCGCAGGCTATAGGGACATTTGTTTCTAACGCAGGCTTTTTTAAGCAGCCAGTGCTAATCTTGATGGATAAGACCCCGCAGTGTGTTGCGGCTATGCTAGGAGCAGCGTATGCAAATTGTCCATATGTGCCTATTGATGCTAGCAATCCACCAGAGCGTATTGCAAAAATTATAGACAAATTAAAACCGAGCCTTTGCATAACTGATAGACATGAAAAATTGCTTGAAAAAAGCGGCGCACCTAATATAACAACATATGAAAAGGTTGCAAGTACAAAAATTGATAAAAAATTGCTTGACAGCGTTTTTCAGCGCAGGATAAGCACGGATATTTTGTATATAATCTTCACCAGCGGCAGCACAGGCACTCCAAAAGGCGTGTCAGTTAGTCATGCTAATATGATTGATTATAGCTTGCAGATATCTGGATTGTTTGGCTTTAATGATACTACAATTTTTGGACAAAGTGTACCTTTCTTTTTTGATTCTAGCATTTTGTATATATATCAAACTATTTTGCATGGCTCTACAAACTGGATATTAAATAAAGCTACTTTAATGTTTGCTTCTGCGACCGTTGATTTTTTGAATAAACATAAAATTAATACTATTTATTGGGTTCCTACTAGCTATAGAATATTATCTAACAGCGGTGTGTTTAACATAAAAAAACCGAAATATTTAAAAGATTGTCTTTTTATGGCTGAGCCTATGCCAAACAGCGTGCTTAATGTATGGAGAAAGGCTGTTCCTAATGCTAGGTATACAAACTTGTTTGGCCCGACTGAGATTACTGATACTTTTATTTATTATAGAGTGGATCGTGACTTTGGTGATGATGAGCCGTTGCCCATTGGCAGTCGCTATGGCAATAATGATGTGTTTTTATTAAGTGAGGACAACACTCTTGTTAAAGATGGTGAGCTTGGAGAATTATGTGTGCGAGGAATTAAGGTTTCATCAGGATATTGGAATGATAAAGAAAAAACGGATGAGGTTTTTGTGCAGAATCCTTTAAATCCTCATTATAATGAAACAATTTATAAAACGGGCGATTTGGCATATTTAAATTCACATGGGGAATATATGTATGCAGGAAGAAAGGATTTTCAGATTAAACATGCTGGGCATAGGATAGAGCTATCAGAAATTGAAACTAATGCGGCTAGTATTTTGGGGATAGACTCTTGTGCTTGCGTATTTGATGAAAAAGAAAATGTAATTGTGTTGTTTTATGTGGGAAGTGTGGATGAAAAATTTATAAAACAGAATTTGAGTGCAAAGATTCAAAGCTATATGGTTCCTGATAAATATATTAAAATAGATCAGATGCCACTGACGGGAAGCGGGAAGATAAGCAGAACTGAACTAAAAGAGAGGCTATGAAAATGAAAAAGATTATATCATTTGAGCAGTTTAGAGAAATAAAAAACAAAGCTATTGTTGAGCGTAATTTAAAAAACACAAATTTTTTGATTAAAGATAGTGAGATGGCGTTGCATATATTGGCAGGGCAGGCTAGGTATGAAGAAAGGGAAGATTGTTTGTTGGTGGTGATAAATTATCATGATACTGATTGGGTATATTTTTGGCTGGACAAACCGTATGCTGCGTTTTTGCCAAAAGGGATTAAAAAACCTATGCTTGCATTCTTTGGTTTTGAAGAGCAACCTGTGATTTGGGATGATATTGCATATGGGTTGTCACTTAGAATGTCGTGTACGATAAAATACATTAAAGTGAATGTGGGAGATGTGGTGTGGCCAGACCTTTCATCAGAATTTGTTTTAACAGAACATAACAATATAGACTATGATTATTATGCTAAATTATGCAAAGCTCATTTTATTTTAACAATTGATGGAATCCCGCCAAAAGAAATTTGGGATGAATATAAAAAAGATCTCGTTTTGATTGAAGCACGCTGTAAAAATGGTGAATTAGCAGGATTTTTAGGACTTCACCATACAAAGAAAAAGCGTAATTTTGTGGCTATGGCGGTTTTTCCTAAATTTAGAGGCAAACAACTTGCTAGCATATTATTCCATAAGGGTATGGAAGGGAATGATGGAGTATTATCATTTTGGGTTCATGCGAAAAATAGCAAGGCGTTAAAAATATATTATAAACTTGGTTTTGTATACAGTGGAAAATATAGAAAATTTTATTGTATGCCATGATATTGTGGCATACTAAACCAAAGAGGATTTAATCAAAATGGAAAAAATTATAGAAAAAGTGCCTGTTACTTCAGAGGAAACAAAAAAGGCTTTGGACTTAATAGAAAAAATGAACGAGATGCAAATAGGTGCAGGGTATACCATTGCTCAATGGCTTGTTGAAAATGATCTAAACAATATCACTTTGATTGCTGACCCAAGGTTTCCTAAATTGGTCAAAGCTTCAGTTTTGTCTATTAAAAATAACATTCAAGTATGCGTAAACAATTGGTTTTCTAGTGATGGCTCTCACTATGTTATGAGATATTCTGTGCAAGAGTTTTTTTTGCGTGAGATTTTTGATGGATTAGATTATAATAAAATTGAAAAGGATGAAACAGTAATTTATATTGCTCCTGAAAGAAGCTTATCTATTAGAAGAAAGGTTGAAGAGAGGGGGGCTAAATTTTTCACTATTGGTGAAATATATAACAACGCTATTCATTATATTGAAAAACAAGAACCGCTTTTAAGAATGGTGACAGATAATCCTGATATAAAGGTATTGATTGTCAATAAGCCCACTATTTTAAACGATACAACAGAATATGGCATTAGGATTTTAAAAGAAAAGCATTTAGGAGATTATAACAGGCAAGGCATTAAAGAAGGTGATTTATCTTCACCTTTGTTAAGCGATGCTATGAAAGCACACACAAGATTTTCTTTAGAGGATTGGCATGAAGTGTTTATTAATGATCCAATTTCTTATCATGATATAAATGGCTCTTTAAGATTTATTGATGAGCAAGGCAAGTTGAAAAATATTATAAACGGAAACAGAATAACTGTGCATCAAACAGGGGATTATGAAAACACTATTCACATGGTTTCTGGTTGCACTGTTTTTGGTCCGTATCATGCAGACGATGAAACCTGGTCATCGTATTTGCAAAAAATGTTGAATGGGCACGATAAGGGCAAAAAATATCGTGTAGAAAATCACGCGTATTTTATGCATGGAAAGTGGGCAGAGTTTGCGGGTATTTTGACAAGAATGAGACCAAAAAGTGGTGATATAGTTGTGTTTATTACTCCGTTTCAGTTTAGACCTAAGGATGAGATGTTTATGCAGTTTGATTTAAGAAGCGTTGCGCTGCCCACTGACCGTGGTATGCTTTGGTATGATGCAACAGGCAACGGACACAATACTCCTGTGTGCGATGAGTTTAGGGCAGAGGAGTTGTTTAAATTTTTAGTGCAGCATGATTTTTTATCAAAGGACAAAAGAAATCATGTATACAAGACTAAGCAAGCCCCGCTTAATAGGATGCTTAGACCTATGGATACTAATAAAAGAAAAGGCTTGTTTAGCAATGCTGCGTATGCAAAGCAGCTTAAGACTTTAAAAGAAAAATATTCTAAACTAAAAGCAGTGGCAGCAGTTGGGGCAAAGATTGGTTGTTTGACTTTAAGTGGAGAAGCTTTTGATACTAAAGAGGAATATTTGATAAATGAGGCATTAAAGTCTGTGGATCATCTATATGTTTTTGTTAATGAAAAGGATGAATACAAAATTCCTTTTAGCAATCGTTTTGATTTGATAGAAAAAAGTCTTAAAAAACATAAGAATCTGACAGTCTTGCCAAGCGGGACAGTGAAAGTAGACAATGTGACATTTTTATTAAATTCATACAAAAAAGATTATAGACAAAAGCATGAAATTGATGTTTGTATGGATTTAGATTTATTTGCAAAAGAGTTTGCGCCTATTTTGGGTATTAATACTAGATTTGCGTTAAAAGCTTTAAAAAATACAAATGCGTGGAGATATAATTTAGCGATGGAAAATATTTTGCCTGAATATGGCATTGAGTTTGTTATAGTTTAAAATTTTATTAAGAAAAAAGGTGGTTTTAATAATATGGAAAAACAAATTGATAGAGCATGGCGGCTTGATGAGTTAGCAAAATTTTTAGATGGGGAGCTAGTGCAAGAGGGTGAGTTGAAATCAATATCAAATTTTGGGATACCAGGCTGTACAGTATATGACCAAATAGATTTTCCTGTTGCAGAAATTGTGCTAGATAAGTCTCCATTGAAAGTATTTCGTACACCGAGTGAATTAGCATCAGTGGTTATTGCAGAAAATGTATCTAGCGTTTCATCGGAATATAAAGGTGCAATTATTAAAATAAAAGAGCCAGAATTAGTGCTGAAAAAACTAGCAAAATATGGAAGAAGTGCAAACAAAGGGAAAATCATTCAAATAATTGGGACTGTTGGCAAAACAAACACCAAAAATACTTTAGTACATTTATTAAAACCACACGGTAATGTAATCAACACATTTAATTCTAACAATGTGTTGCACCCTGGACAGGCAGTGCTTGCAAGCTGCAACAAAGATACTGATTATGCTATTATTGAAACATCAGAGCATTATTTAGGTGGTACTTTTGTTCGTTTAGTTAGTGCTGATATTATTATGATAACTCAATGCTGTGTTGCACATGCTGACAAAATAAAGGTTACAAATGATAAAGAAATGGCAATCCATTTGACTAAACCATGTGCATCCATGCAAAAGAATGGCATTGTAATTGCAAATAGAGAGATAAATACTTTTGATACAATAGCTAGTGAAGTAAGTAGACATGGCAAGAAGCTGGTTTCATATGGATTTGACAAAAGGGCGGATACAAGGATAATAGATATTAAAGCACTAGATGATAAATTTGGGGTAGAGGTGTTTGTCAAAATTTATGAGCATGAGTTTTCTTATTATTTGCCTTATTATGGGCAAGGCATGGCGATAAATTCTTTAGGGGTATTGACTTGTTTATATCATCTAGGTCATGATCCTAAAGAGGCATCTAAAGAGATTGCTTCTTATTCTGGTATTTGGGGAAGACAGACTATTGAAAATGTAAAGCTAGAAAACGGTGATGCTTTTAGGATAATTGATGATTGCTATAATGCACAGCCCACTTCAATTATAGATGCGATTAAGACATTAAAGTTTATACCAAACCCTAATGGAAGAAAAGTGTTGGTATTAGGTGAATTAAAATCTTGGCAAACTGAAGAGCTTAAGAAAGGATATTTTGATTTTGTTCCGCATATATATGATGCCAATCCTGATGCAATTATTTTGATTGGCGAAATGGCAAGAATCAAAGATAGTTTGCCAAAGGATAAAGTCATTGCAACATATGCATCAAGAGATATTGCACTAGATAAATTGGATGAAATTATTGGATTATTTTTAAAAGATGATTTAGTTTATATAAAGGTACGAAGTGATGCCGCATTAAGAAAAAATCTGGCTAATAGAATTGTTGAAGCTGTCAAAAAGCAATAAAATAAAAAAACAACACAAATGATAAAGGTTTTAGTACATTTTGATATTATGCGTCAAAACATTGCTCTTTTAAGAAAAAAGATAGGCAGCAATGTTAGGGTTTGTGCTGTCATTAAAAACAATGCTAATAGATTGGGTGATATTAAAGTTTTTGAGGCGTTAAAGGATTATGTAGATTATGTTTCTTGTGAGCATATAAGTGAAGCATTTAGAATGAGGAGTATTTGCAATAAAAAGCCTATTCTTTTGTTTGGCTCATGTCCAAATATTAAAACCTGCTTAGAGCAAAATATAGAGATTTCTATTAATAATGTTTTTGAAGCAGATGAACTAATAAAGGTTTGCAAAGAACATGATTTGAAGGCAAATGTTCATATAAAAATAGATACTGGGTTTTATCGGTTTGGGATACAATCAGAAAGCGAGCTAGAGGCAATTTTGCATGGTTTTAGCAATAGCAATAAAAATATCAGCGTAGTGGGTGCATATACGCACCCATATAGTGAAAATAGGCAAGATTTAGATAAAATAAAGCAAAAATTTGAGTTGTTCATACGACGCATAAAACAAGTTTACCCAAATGTAATTGTACATGCTGTGACAAGTGGGACAAATGACATGGCTAAGACTGCACCAGAATTGCATTATGATATGGTCAGAGTAGGCAGGGTTTTGTATGGTGCGACTCTAGGGTATAAAACAGCGATTAGCATTAGTTCTAAAATTATGGATTTGCAAAGAGTTGAAAAGGGGCAAACTATTGGATATGGAGGAGGAGAAATTGCTAATAATGATATGGTTTTAGGCACAGTAGTAGGTGGGTATGGCGATGTTGTTCCTTTTCAATTTGGCAAGGTTGTGAGTGTATTAGTAGACTCAAAGCCTTGCAAAATAATGGGCGATATAAATACAGGGTCATTTATGATAGATGTTAGTCATATAAAAGATGCTTTATATAAAGAGGTGACCATTTTGTCGCCAGATACAGAGCAAGCTTGGATGAATTTAGCAAAACAAAGCGGTATGCCAACAACACTTTTAATTGCCACATTAAATTTTCATAGAGCAGAAATAATTTATATTTAATGTGCTTTTAGGTTTTGCAACAAGTCTATTGATTAATTAAAGGATAAAAATACAATGAGTATTGATAAAATGAATAAAAAATTTATACTTCCTAAATATAGACAGCAACTTATGGCAAAGTCTACAGCTGAGCTTAGGTTTGTCAAGCAGCACATTAAAAGTGATTTTGCACCTTTTTCAAAAGATGAGGCGGCTTTGTATGAAATAGAGCCAGTGGTATTGTTTGGCTCTGCAAACAGAGAGCAACCCTCTAACACAAGAAGATTTATTGAAAAAGAGGATGAAAACGGCAAGTATTTTATAAATCCCAATGCAAAGCAAGTTGATGAGGCAACAATAATGTGCGTGGGGGATTTGATGGGTGAGCCTAAAATGCAGGCGGCGTCTTTTTTTGAGGATTCATTCAATTTTAGAGGGCATTTTGAATATGTTAAGGATATATTTGAATCATCGGATATGACTATTGGCAATTTAGAGACTACTGTTTGTGAGCATGCACCTTATGCACTTGAGGCACACAGAATCAATGATAAATTTCATTGCAATGCACCAATTGAATATCTTGATGCAATAAAGTATGGCGGGATTGATATGCTGGCTACTGCAAATAATCATTCGCTTGATTGCGGTATAAATGGAGTTAAGGAAACACTTTTTCATATTAAAAAATATGGCTTTGGGTCTACGGGGACTTTTGTGCCAGAAAACAAAAAAAAGCATTTGATGGTGGATATAAATGGAATCAAGGTGGCGATTTTGTCGTATACTACTTTTTCATCAAACACATCTAAACTTACGGAATTAGGGAAAGGGGCTTTTATAAACATTTTTGACGCAAACAAGGCAAAGCAAGCTATTGATGTTGCAAAAAAGGATGGAGCGGAGTTTGTGTTGTTTTATATTCATTGGGGTTTTGGCACATCTTATCAGCATGAAGTGGGAAAGGTGCCGCTTAAGCAAGCGCCGATGATTGCCGAGGCTGGAGCTGATTATATAGTTGGGTCGCATCCTCATTGCTTGCAAAAATATGATAGGGTAAAAACAGCAGATGGACGAGTTGTTCCTGTTGCTTATTCAATAGGCAATTTTATAACAAGTGATTCTGCAAAAGTCGCAAAAGATAATATAATATTGACTATCAAAATAAAAAAAGAAAATGGCAAAGTGAGAATAATTGACGAGAATTATATTCCTTGCCATGTTTTTAATAATTATTTGGGTGCTAGTTATGTTGCTGTTCCTGCTATTTCTAAACTTAATGGTGGGGCAGAGAGTGAAGTTTTTTCTTCAGTTTGTGACCGTGCAAAGGCTGTTTTGGGTAATAAAATTAAGATGTATGGTGATGAATAAAAAACATGTGGGAGTTATACCTTTTTGTTGTTGAACAAAACCTTTTATAGTAATGGGATGAGATCTTTCATTAACTAAGCAAATTTGCTTAGCGATACAAGGGAAAATTTGCTGGACTAGAAAATGGTATGATACCCCGTAGCAGAGCCCTAGGGTATAATGCCTAATTTATTTTCGCTATTAAATAACAAATTTTAAATTCATGTCATCTTGCAAGCCTTTAGGCAAGCTGGCACGAACACTTCCTCGGCACGACAATCCCAAAGGTGAGAAATTTTTGCCTTACAAACAAGAGCTACCATTTATTTTGATAGCTCTTGTTTAGTGTTTGCCTGTTTACCAGTTAATTTACCTGCCAAAAGATATTGCTTGGTGCTATTATAGTAAAAAAGATGCCAACATAATAGTCTTGCACCCCGCTGACTATAGCCACAGGTGATCTGTTTGTGATAGAGGTCATGTTGCCGTTCTGATAGCCAAACTGCGTGGTGTTGTTGATAAAGTTGTGCGGCAGAGCGGCAAAAGAAACGGACTCAAGGTT
>Ga0209755_10001322_pt1 | contig 39448 bp, 36 predicted proteins | sample TergutCo191P1_FD_187301 | JGI IMG/M metagenome (GOLD analysis project Ga0209755, IMG submission 187301) | Cornitermes sp. P1 segment gut microbial communities from Petit-Saut dam, French Guiana - Co191P1 (SPAdes) (version 2) | ecosystem: Host-associated > Arthropoda: Insects > Digestive system... | reverse complement strand
TTTTGAGACTCACTGTTCCACTCCCCCAGCAAATCCCTGTTGCTCCCAACTGTCCACGCGTGCGCTCTCGGCTGAAACCACCAGTCATATCCTCGCGCATAAAAATAAATGCGGGTGTGGGGTCTGGATTGGGAGGATAAACAGAGTAATCGATTTGATCATCTTCCACAAGTGGTTCTATTAAATAGTTTGTTATGGTGATGTCATTGCTTGAATAAAACCTTGTTAGGTAATGAGAATTTACTTGAATCCACCAAGAAGGATTTAATGCTCCTAGGCTAAATGAAACGCTAGCGATATCTTGAAAACCTCCTGTGCTTGCCACAAAAATTCGTCCACTTGCTGTTATTTCTCGATTTGAAAGCAATTGAGCAATCGCGTTAGGATGTAGTTCGCGCTGAGAAAAAGAGTCAAAAGAAAAAGACACTATTGTTGGCAATCGTTCCGAATGTGTCATTACCACATGATGTCGAAATGGTGGACTAACAACAATGTTTGCTTGTCCTCCCCAAGATGGATTAAAGTTGTTTAGCATATTTTGAGAAACAAATTCAATAGTTTGAAAAGAAGTCCAAGAGTTAAATGCCCAATGATGGATAGAATTAACATGCCTAGGGATAGTGATGCGGTCAATTCCATGGGTGAGTGCAAATGCAAATTGTTCAATGCTTTGAAGATTTTCGGGAAGCGTAATATTTTGCAAATTCACCATGCCACTAAATGCGGCAAAAGGAATGCTGGTTCCATAGTTCAAATAAATTCTTCTTAATGAACTCGGAACAAACATGTATTGCATTTCAGCCCTAACAGGCCCGGGTGCAAACAGTCTTCCGAAATATCTGTCCCAAGCAACGGGCAATGTCATGCTCACAATATTCGTTGCCCCAAAAAAAGCACTCGTTGCAATGCTCTCGACAGTACTTGGGATAATGACTTCCCTTCCAGAAAAATTCGAAAACGCATTAGGAGCAACCTCTGTTATCTCGTGTCCTGCAATTCTTTCTGGAACTCTCACCACGTTTGCTGAATTATTCAAATTTTTCAAAAATGTGTTTCCTCGGAATTTATATCGAGTGAGCCATGTGACGATTGTTGAATTTGAAAAAGCGTTATTTCCAATCTCAACAATATTCGATGGCACTATTATTGAATTTAATTGAACACTGTTCAAAAAAGCATTTTCTGCAATTCTAGTTATTTCTCTGCCATGTATTCGAGATGGAACAATAAAGTCATCTTGAACAGCAAAGCTCGTTCCAGTTATTTCAAAATAATTGCCTGCCTGACGAGCTAATATTGGCGTTGATTGTGATGGATAGATATGCCCTTTCATGCACAAATGAAGATAAAGCATTTATATGTAAAAAATGTCTGCCTTGCCTCATCTCATATCCATATTCCCCACGAAAAGATCCTTGAAGAACTGGTCTTATTAAATCAAAAACTGGCTCTCTCATCACATATCCTGCATGATCCCTAATTTCCCATTTAAAATCAATAAATGCATTTTCCGAAAGGTCAAAATAGAATCTTCTTTTCTCGTTGCTTCTTAATTGCAAATCTATGTTTTCTCCCAATCTCAATCCTTCTTCGTGCTTTATTGTTAATCTAAAAGCTCCATAATGTCTTCGATATCTATATCGTATTTTAAAAACATATTGATTTCCCTCTGTCAAGAAAACACGACCACCGTCATTCAAGGCAATGTTTTCTCCAACTTCATGCCAAAATGGTCTTCCTGAAACCATTGTTAGCCTTGTTGATTGTTCGTTTGAATTTAATTTGAAAATATCAAGTTCTCGTTCATCATTATTTGTTATGTTGAAATAATGAATTCCTGTTCTTTGAGGAGTCAAATTAACATAAAGGTTTGCATTGTCACGATTAATCGAAAACTCTTGAATCAGATGGAAATCTTGTGGAACAAAACTTTCAACTCTGTGGGATCTTTGGCGACCTCTTGTTGCTGAAAAAACTCTTTCTCCGCTTACTAGTGTGTTGATACTTCTAATCGTTCCGTTATTATTAATTTCATATTCAACAACTTCAAGCCCTAGCCCATAGATAAATTGCTGTCTTATGTTTATTCCTTGATCTACCCCTCGTGTTCTAGCATTAAAACGAGCATAATCTCCTTGAGCCAAAATAACATTACATCTTATTTGTCCATTCACCGATTTTGTGGTTGAATGAATTCCAACTGTTCTTTGGTTCATGTATGCTTGATAATGCCTAGTGTAGTTGTGGACTCCAGAATTCCTGTCGACCATAACACCATTGAAGAGAAAGGCGTTGCGATTTTCAGAATTAAATCTCATATTTTCTATTACTGTCCCACCAACAACATCTCCCAAAATATCAACAACTGTGTTTAATGCATCTCCAACAACTGGAATAAAGCCAACAGCAAAACTAACGACATTAAAAGCTGTTTCTGCAGCGAGCTGCCAATTGTTGTGCCACACATTATTTGCATTTCTCAAAACATCTTGAAAATTAGAGTTGTTTGATTCTATTTCAAATTGAGAAATAAACAACCCTTCATCATCATTTGGACAAAATCCACTATCTCCAAAATTTAGAGCATCAACATTTGAAATGTTCAAAGAGTAATTAATATTTCTTAATCCCATTCTACCTCTCATGTTATTGCCCGCAACAGTTGAAGTTCCTATTCTTCTAAAATGCCTGTTGAATGGAACAATCGAAACTCGGTCTCTTGGCCAATTAAAAATCTCATATGGCGGAGTTCCCGCCGAAAATAATGGATGGAGAAACGCTGTCATTCCATGGGTCACTCTGAGAAAACTTCCCGAAACAATAACATCTATTTCAAAGTTCACACTACTTCCAAAAGTGTTTCTGTTTGAAGAAAGATGACCAGCTCCAGCAGAAGATAGTCCATTGTTGATTGTAAAAAGCACCACATTTGAATAGAAATATGCTGGCACAGGACTGTGAAGTCTTTGTGGTTGATGGAATGTTTCAATGAAAAATCCAAAACTTGTTCCTATGTAGAAATACTCTGTTCGTTCTGTCCATGAATTCGGACCAGTCTGTCCTGTTTGAAAAAGATATTCTGGAATCACGCTTGAAATCAAATGAGACTGAGAAATATTCATAGTGCTAGGATCTAAGTTTTGAAGCTGAGATCTGTGATGGTCAATAATTTCTCTCCTTTGGAAATCATTCAAGAAAAAATCTCTTCCCGGAGAGCGAAGAACCCCAGTTTCAAGGATTCTTCTTTGAATCGGATCTTGACCTGAATCTAGTTGATACCAATGTCCTCTTGTGATGTGCTGTTGAGCATCAACCTTTATGCTGCGATTGCTAAGTGTCATAAAAATTGTTGAGACTACTAGAATAGCCAAAAGAACTAGGCTTGCGCATGTTAAGATTTTTCTTTTTGTTTTCATTTGTTTTCTCCTCTATGTTGTTTTTATTTTTTTATGTTATGTTTAAGATTGCGTGTGCTATTTCATGAATAAAACCGGTACTTCCTCTTACTTCTAAATAATGTCTGCCTTTTTCTAGATAAATCGAATTTTTGTTTTCCACAATTCTCTCCCATTGATTACTAAATAAACTAAATGATATCAATTCTTCTATTGGTTCTCGAAAGTAAAACCCAAAACTATTTGTTAATTCAAACTCAAAATTAACCTCTCCATTTTTCTCAACATCCAAAATCAACACTATAGATGGCTGTCCAGAACTTCTAACATCAAACCGATTTTCGCCAAACTTCAAATGTTGCATGTTTCTAACCTCAACAATCGCCCCTCTTTCCTCTCTCCATTCCACATCTCCAATTCGATGTTCCCAATTATAGACCAACATGTCAATCAAGTTTTCATTATACACTATGAAATTTCTTGTACTATTTGGAAAAATTGCATTCCCAATGCTTTCAACACTTTGTGGCAATCTGAAAACTAAATTGGACGGAGATGAATGAGGAAGCTGTAAGGATATGGATTATTGTTAAAAGCAAAATCTCCAATTCTTCGTGTTCCTAATGGTATGTTTGATGGTGTTCCAGCAATCAATGTTCCATCACGACCCATCAAACTGCCATTCACTCCACCATACATAAAAAAGTGTTCATTTCTGTCATCAATCATCATTTCTCTTCTCCACATATTTCTTGTGAAAGAACCTTCTCCAATATGTCTCAGATTTTCTCCAAGGATTAAACGATTCAGAGGAAATCTCGAATCAATAACTCCACCAATACTCATGAATGTTTGTCTTCCAATGCTCTCCAAACTTCTTGGAAAAGGAAGCCAACCATCGACTCTTGCTGATGCCATGAAAATGTGAGAAAATGAATAATCTCCAATCGTCCTCAAATTTTCTGGTAATGTTAATATATTAACCGATTGACCGTAGAAAACCTTATTCCCAATATGTTCCAAGTTGCTAGCCTCAATAAAAACAACATCTGTTGCAAGAGCAGGCACATTAGAAAACTGATTCGAATGAAAAGCATAGTCTTCAATTCTTTCAATAGTTGTCGGAATTTCAATTCTCTCTATACGTGTTGCTTGACCCGAAAATGTGATAAAAAAATTCTCACCAATAACAGTTACTGGCTTTCCATTGTTAAAAAATGGAATTAGCACAACGCCCTGCTCATTTGCTTCCCATGACAAAATAGTATAGGACTCCCCACACTCATTAAGCCTAAATTGTGGCGGATAGTCATCAATTTTTTCTTTGCACCCAACCATCGGCACTGTAAAAAGCACAGCCAAAACTGTCACTAATATTAATTTCAAAATTCTCTTTTTCATATTAACTATAATATTACCTCTTCTCCAAAAAATTGTCAAGCATCTTCGATGCTCTTGTCGGAGATTGCTATTATTAGAAACATCCTCACAAAGGGGTCGAAGACCCTTGTCAACAGTCTTCGACTGCTTTGTTGGGTTCTGCGTGTATTTGCATTCAGCGTCAAGAGGGTCGAAGACCCTTGTCAAGGTTTTTTTAGTAATAAAAAAATTCCAACTTTTTAACTTTCTGTCGAATTAAAAACAACACCACCCCCGTTATATATTTACAATAGCAAAGGGTTTTTCATGAAATTTTTTGAACAAAAAATAAAAAATCATTTACTCGAAATGAGCAAATGATTTTTTATTGAACTTAGTTGGTTTTTCTAATCTTTGGTTGGTGGTTGATAGTGATTGTGCTTTCCGTCAAGAGAATTGAAAACCCTAGTCAAGGACTGGGAATACTATTACTTGGTGTTCTGCTCTTGAGTTTGTTTGATTGAGGACAACGTCAAGAATTAGGTTTGCCTCGGTGTCTGATGGTCTTTCCCCGGATGTGGTTCTGACCATGACGGTGATTGTGTCGTTTTCTGCCGTCATGACATGTACGTTTTCAACAAAATCTTTTGAGCCAACGATGTTTTCAACTGCATTTTCGACTTTGATGTTATAGTCAATGCGTGCAAGGTTTTCTGTTGCCGTTGCAATAGTTTCAGCGTCAGTTGAATTTTCGATAACTGCTTGCCAAGATAGTCTTTGCTGTTCTCTTGCTAGTTGTCTTTGAGAGTGCATTGTTTGGAACATGCATTGAGCGCCAATTCCGCCACCATCGCCGATTACTGGCGGACTGTCGACGCGGTTGTTGAGAACAATGTTCAAGACACCCGTCAAAACGAGCAGTGCCACCATCCCAGTGAGAACAAAGATTTTTTTCTTTTTTGTTAACATGTTATTTATCTCCTCCATGATATTTTGAGAATTCTCTCAAATTGATATCTACTGAATTTATATGGTTGTGATTGACCTTTTATGACAACTTTTTTTTATTGAATATTGAATAAGTAATGGTCGGATTTTGACAACACATACTCAATCACTACATTGCTAACACCGCCACTTGAGCAGGGCGAATGTTTAGGAGGGTCACGACTGCATTGATTAATTCTACTCTGACTCTTGGGTCTTGAGCGCCATCGGCGACGATTAGGACTCCAATGATACTTGGGTAGATTTCACGGATTATGACGGGGCGTCCACCTTGGGTGAGTATTGGATTTTGAGTCGAGGTGTTTTGTCCAGACTGAGTCATATAGGCAATGATTATTTCCATTGTTGACTCCCAGTTGATGATTACTTGGGCATTTGAAATGCCATTCACGCTTCTAACAGCATCTTCTAATTGTCTCTCAATCCGAAGAAGTCTGCATTCGCTGTCGCTCACATTTGAATTATTGTTGTTTGAAGTGTTTGCATCGCTTCCAAATGAAGATGAGCAAGTCGTGAAATACAAAACTAGCATTATGAGAACTGCAATTCCAGCAATGAGAAACTCCTTGTGACGCATTTTTTTTAGTCGTCCAAGTATTCCCTTTCCCTCGTTGTCGTTGTTGTTTTCATTTTTCGGGGATTGCGATGAAGTTGTTATTATGTTTTTTGACATAGTTTTTTTGTTGATTATAAAACATTTAATGTTAAATAATAATTATTAATGTTCTGTCGACGAACAGGAGTTCACTGAGTCTTGTCCTCATATGTTCATTTATATTTATATTCATAAGTTCATCAGACATTACTATATTTGAAACATTCACGGTTACTAATGATATTTCAACATTATTGTTTCGCCACCTTCCTGTTATGTCGATTTGAATTCCTGTTATTCCCTCTTCTTGGAGTTGTCTTTCAGCTCCCATTGCAAGGTTCCTCATTCGAAGGTTGTCCATAAATTGAAGAAAATTTTCATCGAGGTTGACGTTGTTGTCGAATATTGATCCATCTCCCATGAAATCAAAACCATTGCGAAAAAGACCGGGCAATGGCAAAATTATGACGAGAACAACCATCGTCCGAAACACACTTTTAATGAACTTTGAAATGCGATGAGTTGGGAGGATGAGTTCAACCAAAGTTCCAATGACCGCAATTCCGAGTATGCTGAGTAGCCATGCTAGAATCATAGTAGTGAATAATGAATAGCGAATAGCGAATAGTGACGGTTAGCTTTTTGAAAAATAATTTAACAACAACTGCCCACTATTCGTTATTAGAAATTCACTAAAAAAGCATTTAAAGAACCAAGTTCCCAGTTGCGATAATCAAGACGAGGAAGATGAAATAAAGGAATGCTACACCGAGGACAACCGCTACTAGCATCTTTGTGTTTTTGGCAAGTTCACTTAAGAGCGAGCTTATCCTTTCATCTCCTAGGGGCTCGCTGAGCGCACTCGCAAGATGCAATGAGAGCGAAAAGACTATGATATTGATAAGTATTGGGGCAACCGAAACAAATAGCAAGATGACCGCTGTCATTCCAACTGCGTTTTTCATAAGAACGCTTCCCGCCATGACGAGGTTCAAACCTTCTGAAAGGTATCCTCCAATTATTGGAACATAGCGCGATATTGCAAAGCGAGCCGTTCGAATACTGACTCCATCATAGACCGATGCTGTTATTCCTTGAACGCTCAAAAAAGCAATGAAAAGGAAGAACACAGTCCCTAAAAGCCATTTTGAAACGGTTCTCAAAAAGCCCGACATTCTTTTGAGTTTGATTGTTGGACTCAGTGATCCCACAACTGTGAAGACGGTTGATAGAATGAACATTGGCAAGATGACAAGCGTGATTAGTTCTGTCACTCCAGATGCTAGTATTGCGACCGAAGGCTGATAGACCGCTGCTGAGGATTGCGCGCCAGATGCGGCCATCATGGTGAGTAGTATTGGAAAGACTATGTTCATTTGTTGCCGCAAAGAAGAAATCATTCCTTGGACGGAGACAATGAGGAAAGTCATTTGAGCAAGGACTATGAGAATGATGAGGGAAACAGCCGCAAAGTGGACTATGTTTTCAACGGAATTTGAAGCAAACCGCCCTTTTATTGCATTCATGACGCTAAAGGAAATTGTTATGAGGAGTATTGTGACGACAAGCGGAAGAAACTGAAAAACTGACACACCGAGAACTTGGAGAAGATAGAGAAAAAAGTTTGAATAACTGAGTGATATTTCTCCACTCAAAATACGCGTTATTCTGTCAGCAATACTTCTCGCCCCAAAAACATGTTGTTGTTCGGGTGTTAATGACGCGAGAAAATCATCAAGCTCATCCGTGTTCATTTGACTGAGAATTTCTCTAAGATTTTGATTAAGGTCTTCTTGAGCATTTTCGTTGGCAATGGAGAGCGTTGACGGGAACGGAATGAGAAAGAAGACAAATAAAAGAGTGAGGACAATTTTTATGACAAATCGCCTTTTTCGAATTTTTCCAATTGCTTTGGTTGGAACATTCGTTCTTGTTTCTTTAAGGGCTTTCTTGCCGTCAAGCATCGTTAGCCATTTTTCTTTTCTAAGAATTGTTGTCATTGCTTGTCCAAACATTAACTTACGATTAACAACAGACAATTTGCAATTTTAATGATAACATTAATTCGCCATCCATCAAGTTGTCGGTTGTCAATTTTAAATTTTAAGAAATTAATTCCGCCACCGTGTCAAAAAGCATAACGACTATTGGAAGCGCTAGTGCCATGATGAGGAGTTTTCCTCCAAGGATTACTTTTTCAGAAACGCTTTTTAGTCCCGCGTCTTCAACTATGCCTGCAGAAAAATCTGCAATATAACCGATGACTATGATTCTGACAATGGTTGAGAAAAGTTGGTTTGGAATGCCAGCCCTGTCACTAATTGCTCTGATGACCCCAAAAATATCTGCAAAATAATCAACGACAGAAAGCACAATCAAAAGACCGCCCGCAATACCAATGAGCAAGGCGACCTCACTTTTATTCTCTCTTAGGAGAATAACACTAAAAGCAGTGATAATTCCTATGCCAGCGATTTGAATGATGTCCATTTTTCTAGTGAATAGTGGAAGTTAGAGTTTTTTAAAAAAATAATTTAACAATAACTATTGACTATTCGTTGTTCACTATTCACTAAAATGTGAATATCGTCCTCAAAGAGTCGAACAACCCTGTTATTAGGTCAACGACCATTAGCAAAACTATGACAAGCCCTGCAAGCGTTGTTAGGGTTGCTATTTCATCTTTGTCAGCTTTTTTGAGAATTTGTCCGACTATTGCGGTGACAAGTCCCACCGCTGCTATTCTGAAAATTATTGTTAAGTCCATTTTTACAAGTGAATAATGAATAGTGAATAATAACGGTTATAGTTTTTATAAATAATTTAACAATAACTATCCACTATTCGCTAAATAAAAATAATGCCAACCGCGAGTCCTGCCAAGAATCCGAGTTTAATGCTCATTGAGCCATATTTTTTTCGCTTTTCTTGAGCTTGATTTTGCATTTGAGAAAATCTTTCTCTGAAGTTTTCGAGTTCGAATATTTGAGTGTGGCTGTCGCTTGTCCCCAAAGAAAGGAAGAATTTTTTCACTTCGTTTCTTTCGCTGTCGGTTAAGATTCCTTTTGATAGTTTTAGACTACTAAAGTCATTGCAATCTATATATTCGTTTATGTTGATGTTTAAGGGTGTTTTTCCGCGGTCTTGAAATTCAGCAAGAACTTGCTTTGTTGTTGTTTTTTTGAATTTCATCTCCGACATAAAAAGGTTCAATAATTCCATGAGCGAGTCAAAATAGTTCGCCCTCTTGGTGAGTCTTTTTGAAAAATAAAGACCCGCCATTGCACCTAATGCCATTGATATTGTTATTATTAAAAAAGTTGTTATCATGTGAAGAAAGCTGAAAATTGAAAACTACAAACCCATGGTTCAGTTTTTGCGCACTAGTCCTTGATTAGACGCACCTGTTAAAAAACATGTATTTTGTTGAAATTTTCGTCATAGACGGCGTCATAAGTTCCCGGACCATGCTTGCTTGAAAGGATTATGTAGCGCTCAAATAATCTTTTTTTTGCTATGTTTTCAAAGCCTTTTTTCGCCAAAATATCATGATGATTGCTTGCATGGACTGATGCAAAAACTTTCACTCCACTCAATGTCGCTTCTTCAATGGCGACAAGATCAGACTGTCCGAACAATTCATCGCAAATTATTATGTCGGGTCTTAGTGCCCTTATAGCGCTTTCAAAGGCATATTCTTTTGAGCAATTTGAAATTATGTCTGTTGAAGTGCCGACATCAAGCTGAGCAACACCATTCGCCACAGCGGCAAGCTCGTTCCTTTCATCTATTAGCAAAATATTCTTTATTGGAGCGTTTGATGCTGCGAGTCTTGCAAGGTCTCGAAGCAATGTTGTCTTCCCAGCTCCCGGAGGGGAAATGATTAGTGTGTTTTTTATTTGAGGTTCAACGCTCACATTAAAGACTCTTTTTGCGCAATTTTTTATTTCATGAGGCACTCGAATATTGAGAGAGGAAAAGTTTTTTACTGTTTTGACCTTCCCCCCGTCCCAGACAATTTCACCACCAAGCCCCAATCTGATTCCTCCGCGTATTGTCAAATAACCCGCGCAAATTTGCTCATTGACGGCATAGAGCGAATAGTCACTAGCTTTCACTACTATGTCATTAATCACACCTTCTCCAACGATGAAAGCATCATCATCAATCGTTTCTTTTATTCCAAATGTTGACAAAACAAAATACTTCCCACCATAATTGACCATGATGGGCTTGTTTGTTCGAAGTCTGATTTCATAGAGTTTTTCAAAGTTCAAACACTTTTTCATTGCCAAAACTACTTTTGACGGCAATATTTTTTCAAGGCTTGTCTGCATTTTGTGTCAGTTAAAAACGATACCTTTTCTTAGAAAGCATCGTTATTAACATCTTATTAGACAAGTTGTGTGATTATGACATCTATAAAACTATTGCCATGATTCCATAAGCAATTAAAGCGAGACCCGCCACAATATGTCCGATGATTGGCGGAAAACGGCGAAGATATTTTGAGAGAAAAAATGTCACGAGAGAGTAGGCAAAATGGGCAATAGCAACAGTCAGTGGAATCAAGACTGTTGAAATCTCAAGTGTAAGGGTGAGTCCTATTGTGATGAACATTGCCTCGACACTCATAAAGATGCCTGTCAACCAGATGTTCTTTGTCGAACCTTTTCTTTTCTTGACTTCTGTTGCAAGCGTTTCATCAACAACATCTTCTTCTCTTTTTCTTTTTCGATGTTCAAAAATAAAATATGCCAAAATCATCCAAACACCGAGCAAAATGAAAATTAGACCAATGATTAAATCAATATCAAAATAGATTCTGTCCCCAATGAAGAGACCCAGAAAGTATCCCAAAAAACAAAGACCGATGAGAGCGATATTGATGACAATGATATGCCAAACTTTGCATCTCTTTTGTGAGCCAAACGACACACCAATAAATAGTGCATCAATTGAGACGAGCAATCCTGCGAGTATTGCGACAAACATGATAGTATTTCCTCCGTTTATCAAAACGCCAAGATAAGTATTCTTGACTTTTAAAGTATATTGTTTTTAAAAAATTGGTTGGACTTGCTTTCCTTTTAATGCGAGCAAAATTGTTTCCTCTAGCTTTGCAAAATCGGCAACCATTGAACGTTGTTTTTCAATTGGGTTGTCTTGTTTCATTGGAACGAAATAAATGTTTTTTGTGTTCAAAAGCGTGCCAATGTTTTTTGCATTTCCAGAGAGTGCATCATTGGTTGAAACCGCAATAACAACAGGACCTAAATTTCTAAGGTGAGCTTTTGTCGCCATCAAGACGGGAGTGTCGGTTATTGCATTTGCAATTTTTGCAAGAGTGTTGCCTGTGCAAGGCGCAATAATTAAGATATCTGTTGTCTTAATGAAAATGGTCTGAATCAAAGCATTTATGCATGGAATGATGCAAATCGTATGTCAATATACTTATGACAACACAATAAAAATTCTACAAATATGAAACCTATCCCCTATTTAAAATCCCTAAATAAAAATTTCATTCATTTCGCCGATGAGATATTCCCTTTCAGAGTCCTCACCTCTTGTCACCGATCCATCTTCATTAATTGTGTTGCAATTCCATGCGAAAAGTTTTGTCGTTCTGCTCTTCGCATAATTAATGCAATAATCGTACCAAGTTTCAATGTTCAAACTGCTCCCAAACTGGCCATAGCTCGACTCAGTATAGACCCTCTATTCGTCTTTGTGTTTCACTGGCTGTCCGTCACTGACTCTAAATCTCGTCCATTCGTTCATTCTCACGCCACCTGCACTTGTTGCCTGCCTATATATCCGCATCTCTCCATTGTGGAAAATAGGAAAAACTGCAAGGCTATTTTTAGATTCCCGTGTGAAACTAATACTCTGCAGTTTCCTAATAAAATGATATTTTCTAAACACCTAGTATCAAAAAACCAAAAGATGTCAACAAGTTATTGACATCTTTTGGTTGGAATTTATTTAGTTTTGTCTTGTGATTATTGATTTTATTAAATTAGAATAAAATATGAGGCACTGTTCAAAGTTTTTTTCATATAAAAGCTGAAATTCTCTTAAATATTCTTTTCTTTCAATTTCACTTAGAATGCTTGAGTCTAACAGATTGCATTTCTCTTCTTTTGTTTTTATAATAACACTTATTAGATCGTCTCTATAATCATAAGAATATCGTATTTCAAATAACAAGTTGTTATTGATATATTTTATACATTTATTTGACATCTTAACAACAAACCCTATGTCTTGTAAAAACTTAAATTCTTTTTTGATTTTTCTTAATTTAAACATGAACGCTCCTTTAAGTTATGATGTTACCGACACCCTGTGTTATAATTGACTCCATAAAGGTGCCATGCCTTGAACAAACGAGGACGGGGGTGTTGAGTAATTCCATAGCGGTTCAATCCATGAATTTCGCCCGCATTAAAGAGCAAGTTTTCGGGACTTTCGGCGGAAATGTAGCCACAGATAAATGGGTCATAGAAACGCGTTCCACCGTCGGTGTTTATCATACCATAAAATAGAAAAGGTGTCAACCAAAGTTAACACCTTCATTCATCACTATTTTTCATTATCGCTATGAAAATATTCCCAAGCCGCCGCTTCAAGTTCACCACAATTTGATATTAGGTTACCTTGTTCGTTGTAAACTTTGTATGTTTGTTGCACTCCACCTATATTGGCTGCACCATCAAAACCTAGCAAAATGCCATAGTAAGTATCGGTTAGCAACAAATTAATTATTTCTTTTAAAACTTCATTTTGATTATGATTAAGCTTTAATTTTTTCAGTAAAGAATTCATATCAGCATATTGTCCTGAAAAAACAAACTGGAAATCCTCGTCTTTTTGCTTCTTGAATAGACTTGCAAATTCTTCTGCATTTTTTTTTATATTCATAGTTTAACTCCTTTATAAACCAAACATTGTTATATTTAGATTTATTAACTCTTGCAATGCGGAATTAGGAATATCGGGAAAAACCCTTCTCAATTCCATAATATCTCTTGCTACCACTTGTCTAGCATTGGTAAATCCAGTAGTTTTTCTTGATAAAACATTAGTTCCTTTTGTATGTCCTGGTTTAGGAACCATTATAGCCGGTGCAGTGTTAGCATTGTATCCTGGCACAAAATCTTGCATAACGACTTTCTGGCCAACATGATGTCTATCCAATCCAGTTCCCCTAGGAAGTTCGTTGTATTTCCCAACTTTCCACAAATTTGATTCTGTTGGTTGAACAGGCTGAACTGTCGTTGTTTGCGTCACAACTGTGGTTGCTTTCTTTGACTTCGATATTAAGGGTTTTAGTCCTGTCTTAGCAAAAACAACACTGCTGATATTGAAGAACGAAATCAGTGCTGTCGCTATTGTTGCGCCCCAGAATGCCACGTCCGCTGCGGTGTCCCAGCAAAATCCGCTTGAGCCGTCTCGATTGCCAGCGATTAGTCCGCCGATTACCAGCCCACTAACCGCAACCCCAGCGACTATCGCGGCAACTGCCAGCCCAAGTGTCCATGACTTTTTCCCAAATGTTGCAATGCTGATAATTATCGACACTCCAAGCATCACCCATCTCAACCACCGCATATTTCGCTGCCACCAAGTAAGGTCTCGTTCATAACTCTCGTCATGGGAAAGCAAGATAGTCGTGTAGATTGTGTATAAAGCCGCAATCAATGCTACTGCATTGTTGGTCGTGATTCCATAGCGGTTCAGTCCATGAATTTCGCCCGCACTAAAGAGCAAGTTTTCGGGACTTTCGGCGGAGATATAACCGCATGTGAAAGGGTCATAGAAACGCGTTCCACCATAGATTTAATATTATCACAAAAAGAAAAAGGTGTCAACCAAGTTAACACCTTTTCAAAAAAGTATACTTTAACTAAAACTTATCCATTCAAAGACTCATAAAGAAACTTTCTCATATCATTTAATTCCTCTTCTGTTGGTTCAAGTCCATTATATTGAAAATCCCATAATTTGTCGCGAAATCTTGCTTTATCATAGTCCGTATAAACTGTTATCCACGAACAGAGTTGAAGTAGTGGCAATGAATTGATTTTGTCCATCGTTATTTGCTCTTTTGCACAAACACTTTCTTTGCTTTGATTAATATATACTAATTCTAAATCACCACTTACAAAACCACAAGCAACCGCTTTTGTTTCTAAAAGTTTGTTTTTGTATTTCCCTTTGTTTAAGTAACACTTAACAAACGCAATGGTCTTTCTTAAACTTTCTTCCCAAGGAACTTCCAATGGTAAAAGAAAATTTGAATTGATTTCTCTCGATGAAAATTTTTCATCGCAAGCCCAATCTTCATTCTCTGCATCAAATTTTTTTGTTCCTACTAATTCAACCACATGAAAAGACTCTTCATTCTCGTAAAGATTAAAATTCCACGCTATTGGCAATTCTTTGGCCTCGGATAATATCTTGTCAAGCCAATCATTAAATTTTTTCTGTGTCTTCATAATTTATTCTCCTATAGCAAGGCTAGCCAATGGGCTTTATACATCATTCCCGGATTTTGTATTACAGTATTTTTTACAATGTCAAATCTAGCCAAAAACACTGCTTTATTTCCACTAGCAGCTCTATCAATATTTTGTATAGATTTTAACATAAATCTATGATATTCTGCTGCATGCCTGCCTTTATGAGGTAATATTTCAATGTTCCATGACTCATTCAAATTTAAACCATATTTATCAGTAATTTTTTTAAACTCTGGCGTAAATTGACTATGTTTGTTAGTTAAAAAATGATGTTTTTGTCCCGGCTGAACCGGCTGATTGACTTCCATTGCCGCAACAGTGTTCCCAACTTTCGCCTTATTCGCCTTAGGCTGACCTATCTTCGCAACAACTGCTTTTCCAACCTTGAAGAACGAAATCAGTGCTGTCGCTATTGTTGCGCCCCAGAATGCCACGTCCGCTGCGGTGTCCCAGCAAAATCCGCCTGAGCCGTCTCGATTACCGGCGATTAGTCCGCCTACTACCAGCCCACTAACCGCAACCCCAGCGACTATCGCGGCAACTGCCAGCCCCATCAGCCACGACTTTTTCCCGAATGTTGCAATGCTGATAATTATCGACACTCCAAGCATCACCCATCTCAACCACCGCATATTTCGCTGCCACCAAGTAAGGTCTCGTTCATAACTCTCGTCATGGGAAAGCAAGATAGTCGTGTAGATTGTGTATAAAGCCGCAATCAGTGCTACTGCGTTGTTGGTCGTGATTCCATAGCGATTCAGTCCATGAATTTCGCCCGCATTAAAGAGCAAGTTTTCGGGACTTTCGGCGGAGATATAACCGCATGTGAAAGGGTCATAGAAACGCGTTCCGCCGTCGGTGTTTATCATGTAGTAGCCGCTTGACGAGTTGTTTGCACTTCCAATTTGATCCCAGTAATGCGACTTCCAACGGAACGGGTTTTCAAACGCAATGGGGCTTTCCGTCAAGAGTGACTTGATGTCGCTTGCTGTTAACTCACCCCCATCTGCTCTACGAACACTGGTTTCTCCAAATGCGGTGTAGAAATATCGACAGATGATGTTGGTTCTGGGTTGATTGCTTGAAATATTACCGTTTCTTTGTGTTGCATCCACTATCGCAGTTATATTTCCCAAAGCATCTTTTAAGTAGTTAAAACTTTGCCATTGACCCCATGAAGAACCTGTCTGCACTCTGCGTCTCACACCCACCAATCCTTCCGCACCATAGATGTATATCAAACGAATTGTAACATTTCCAGTTATCCTATCCTCGCCCAAAATCTTGTCGCCATCAAGGTAGTAATCAGTGGTGGTCTCTCCCTCAACCTTTCTGAATCTCACGCCTTGAGAGTTATAGGAATGATTGATTCTTGAAGTTGTCGACCCGTCTCCTAAGAGCATTTGACCAAGCAAATTACCTCTATGCCAAACAAATGATTGCCAATTTGCACCCATTGCTGTTGATTGCAAATTGCCGAAATTATCATAAGTGCGGTCAACAGTTTCCCCAGTCACTCTTCGCAATCTTCCCCTGCCGTTATCAACACCATGCGTGCTGTTGTCATAGGTAAACTCTCTTTCAATCGCATTAGTAGCACTGTTGCGAACAAACCGAACTCTATTGCCTTCAGTATACTCATATCGCCTGTTAATGTCAAGCGAATTTGGGATGCTGGCGTGAGTAAAATTTCCTATTCCAAATCTTTCTATTGTTACTCGGTCTTGTGTGTCATAGTCAAACAGGCGGGTGTGGGTGTTGCTAAATGTTTCTCCACTCTCTGTCCCCCCTTCGTTATCACGACCTTGTAGAGCAGATTCCATTACTCTATTCACATTTCTCCGTCCGTCATATCCATATGTTGTGGTAATAGTGCTTTGTAAGTGCCTTTCATTTTGATTAAATGCTCCGCTTCTCCAATCTCTTCTTAGGAGTGTTGCAATGGATGAAACTAATGAAGTTCCAAACATATAATTGTAAGTTGTTTCTAATCTAATCCCTTCTCGCCCAAAAATTTCATTACTATTGGCAGGTGTTCTTGGTCGATGAACTAAATTGTTAGTTCGAATACGCCCTAGATGGTCATAAGTATAATCGTAACTGTATGTTGCAACAACAGAAGTGGGAGATACATTGGTATTAGCGGAATTATACAATCTCACTCCCATTACTCGTGGATTAGAACCGCCGCTGTTTCGAGAATCTTGCCCATCACCATCCATTATCAATTCTGTTTCATATCGTGTTGATCTGCCATCAAGCCAGTATTGTGTTCGATTTGGAGCGGATTGAATAATGCTGAGATGCCTTGTCGCTGGATTGTTGTCGTTGGCAATAGTTTCAACACCGTTCACAACATCATACCTACACGGACGATTATCCTCGTCATAGTGATAGATTGTAGACCTGCTTTCACTTCTGTCTGTCATGCGTGAAATTTGGGCAGTTGACGGGCTTTCACCATTCCACCTGCTCTCTCCGAACTGTGTATTGTTTTGATACGCTATGTCCGTATTGTTAAAACCGACTCTCAATCTTCTAGGTTTGCCATAATTATCAAAAGTTGTGGTTATGTTATTTGAAGTAGCATTAGCGAAAGTTTCTGTGACTTGAATTCCGTTGTTAATTCCAAAGTTTGAAGAATCTGTCTGTTGAAAATTGTCCAGAGACACATTCGCACGGTTATTGTAGAACTTGGTTAAAATAGTGTTCCGTCCACTAGTTCCAAACTCTTCTCCATAAGATGTCACATCTCCAAAATTATTATATTGGAAAGTAAAGCCATGATTGTTCCTCTCGGACAATCTACCAATTCTTTCTTCGTCGTTGTATTCAATAGTGTTCTGACTATTTGCAAGATTTTCTTGATTCACTTGATCCAACCGACTGAAAATATCTCTGACAAAGTTTGATTGCATCCCGTTGCCATTTTGGTAAGTGTTAAGCGTTGCAAATGGATTGTTGAAACTAGCCGTTTGCGTTACTCCGTTTGTCGTATGGCCTGTCAAATGCTCTCTGTCTCTAGGGGCTGGACTGTCATAGGCAAATGAATGAGTGAGTGTTTCGCTGTTCCCTGTGCAACTAACTACAGCACTTTCCAAAGTTCCAAAACCAGCAGCGTCGTAATTATATGTCGTTATCACATCATAAGAATCTCTCTCATTCAAAATATTCCCTTGACGGTTAGTAGTGATATATTCATCACCTCTCTCGTTCCAATTGCCTTTGCCTTCTTCTCTGACGGCTGTGAATGTCCGCTGTGCAATATTCGTCATTGAATACCAATGACGGCTCACAGTTCTAAAACTTTCGTCAGACGAGAGATTCCTGATTTGAAAATTTGCTCCATTGTCAGTAGTGCTTCTTGAATTTACTCGCAATGGCATAACAGTCCCTGAAATACCACTTCCTGTTTGTGCCGTTTCGCTCACTTGAACTGCCTCAACTCTCATCCTTTTCGTTCCGTTCCAATACACTAAATCAAACTCATTCCCCACACCATCCGTTGTGTCAGTTTCTCTGCCGCTATTTGCAATGTTTAGATATGTTGCACTAATATCAGACTCACTAAGATAGAAATCTGAATTAACTGCCACTCCAGTCCATTCTCCGTTTTGTCTGTAACGGATTCCTTTCGTTGTTCGCCAATACGATGCTAATAATGGAACATTGCTGTTATTGTCAATATTATCACCACTTCCAATCCATACTTCAGGCATCTGATTTGGTGCTATGCGGATATTGTTTACACGAATTTCGCCTGATAAATTTTGAAACCGCAAAGCAAGACCCTCTAGTGTTGTTCGATTGCTGTTTGAACTAGCATTCACCACACGCAAACGAATAGGTATTGTCACATATTGCCACGATCCAATGGCAGTGTTATCGAGTAGAACTTCATTTGTAAATAGTGCATTTGGATTATTGCCTGCATCAAAGTGCGCTCTTATCTCCGCTCGAAGGTTTGAATGATTTTGATTAGACTGCAATTTTACCCAAAATGATACTACATAGCGTGTTGTCATATTGGTATCGTTGCTGTTCATTTGCCGTCTGATGTAGGTATTAACTATATCTCGCGGCAATTCAAACCAATTGGTGTTCGATATCGGCACACTCCATCTTCCGTTAATTCGTTCATTACTCAATGTTCCGACTGGCAAATATTCTCCAGAAGTTTTTGTTAGTGTCATCAAGTTTTCAGGACTGCTTGGGTCTCGCTCGAAAACTCCTGTGGTAAAGCCATCTGAGTTGAAGAAATAGTCCAAGATAATATTTCTTTCGTTTGTAACGGCGGTTGAATTTCTTCCTCCGCTTGTCACATTATATGTAAAACTTGAGTGACTTCTTTCATTAAACTGATTTATTCCGCCTGCGGTTACTGGTCCTACGATTGTGCTACTAGATACAAAAACTGCTGGTTGGGGCATAGTGCCCGTTTCAACTTTTTCAATTTGATTAGTTTCACTTTCTTCACAATAAGAAAAACGTAATGCCGAACCGCTTTTTTTGCGAACAACATGAGTAAGGCGGTTTTGGCTGTCATACCCATACACGACTACTATTCTTTCTTTTCCTTGCGGAACATCAACATCTAAAATACTGGAAAGATTTAGTCCGTCATAACGATAGCGCACCTCGTATTGGGGGATGTTGTTCTGAATGCAATCCATTCTTGTGAGTAGTTCATTGTCGTTAATAGTTTCATAAAATAATCTGATTCTTCGAGTATTTTGATTTCGAGTGTCAAAAATTTCCGTTATTCTATTTTCGCTGTAGACTATTCGTTTGACAATTAAATTATTGATATTAGCAGATGTCAGTACTGTGCCTCTGTGCTGAGCAGAAACAATATGCGTTAATCTGTTTTGATTATCAAAAATAAGTCGACCGCCTTGACTGTCCTCGATTGTTAAAGTGCCCTCGCTGATGTTGACTTGAGTTGTTCTGATAAGAATTAAACCCAATCCTGTTGTGTCATAAAAGTGATTTTCTCGTGAATTATTTTCATAGGCAATAAATGTGTGAGCATGACCACTTCCATCATAATAGACAAATGATGTCGCACTTTGAACATTTGTGTTAGGCACAAGGTATTGTTGAACGTTTAGATTCCATCCTTGTCCCATAAGTGTGGAGTGTGGTAGAGTAGCATTCCGCTGACTATCATAAACATGACTGACTCCAAAATTAAAACTATTTGCCCCAACAACTATGTCGGGACGCTCAAATAATAATCTTCCAGTAAACACATTAACACTCGCTACTCCTGCATCGCATGAAAAATTTAATTCACTTTGATTTTTTCTGTTTTCCATTTTTTTCTCCTTTTTGTTGTTTGGTTTTTTTAAACCACAAAGAGCAAGGCAACTTGATGTGTTGTCTTGCCTTTGTTTATCGTTTTTTGTTGTTTGTTTTTTTCTTATTGCTTCAGTTGTTGGATTTGTTTGATTATTTCCAGTTGCGCTTGTTGAAGTTGAATGAAGTCATGTTCTGAATGTCCACTTTGAGCAAATGAATTCATCATTTCATTGATTGATTGAAGTTCCTTTTGCAATGATTCAATTTGAAGCTGAGTCACTTGTTCATCATTAAAAGCACTATTACTTTCACAAGTATTTTCTTCAAAATTGTTCTTGAAATGATTGTCAAAATTGGGCTGTTGTTCAAAACCAAAATTCTCTCCTGATATGAAATTATCTTGACCAAAATCCATTGATTCTTGATTGAAAAATTCTTGTGACCCTATGTAGGTTCTGGGTTCTTTGCCTTCTAGTGCCCTTAATTCCATATGTGATTCTTGAAATTTTTTGACTCGGTCAATCCAATCTGGAATTATCGCCCCCATTTGGACTTGAATGCAATCTTGCGAAATGCTAAAAAGAATTTGTCGAAGTTCTGTTTGTCTTGAATTATCTTTCGAAATATTTTCCATATATTTTTTCTCCTTGTTTGCGATGTTCTATAAATTTCTTATAGAAACTGAATCAACACTTAGCGCTGTGGTTCCAGTGTTAGTGTTTGGATTTAATTGATCTGAATTTCCATTAGAGTTTAATCTCCAAACATTTGACCCATTTGTTGACCACACCCAATTCATGTGCTGCCCTGCACCTTGCGATGTTCCTGTTTGACCCGTTCCATAAGCGGCAACTGCATTTGCAAGAGATGTGTATCCATTATGAAATAGCGCATGTGCAACAGCAGGTGCCCCCGTTCCAACAAGATTATATCCTGCACGAACTGGAAATTGAAACCCCCAGCGACCATTATTTCCCGTTCTGACGCTACACAATCTGACAGGACCTTGTGGTCCCTGCATGCCCTGAATACCTTGCGGACCCGGGGGACCTTGACTTCCCGCTGGTCCTTGATTTCCTTGATGCCCTTGCGGGCCAATTGGCCCTTGATTTCCCTGCACCCCCTGTATTCCTTGAGGACCCATTGGCCCATGATCTCCTTGTCGTCCCGCAAAAGAACCTGCAAAGGCTACTGCGGAAGCAGAAGTAAATTGTGCTATCTCTCCTGATCTTAATTGAACTCCAGATATTAACACATTGACAGCGCTTGTGTTAATAATCATATCACCTGCCACGGGTGTTCTTCCAAGTCGCGTCGCCATTTGTGCTGCGGTCATGTTTGTCGCCCAAGCAGGCACCATGCTTATTCCACGAGTCCCAGCCGTTCCGTTCGCACCACGAATATTTCCTCTTGCTAAAACGGAAAAATTTCCGCTTGTCGGAATGCTATCCAAAAACCACACTGTCCCAATGGATCTGCTTGCTCCACCAATACGCACTGCACTCCCTGCTATGAGCAAATCTCCAATTTGAACTTCCGTTCCAACATGATTTTGCAATTGCTCAATAGTGTCACACGCCACAGTAATGCTATAGATATTTCTTCCGTTTTTTCCATCATCACCTGGAATTGAAACAAGGCCAGTGTTACTATCAAATCCCTCAATGTCATCAATAGAATGACTATGTGTTCTGTTTGCCTTCACCTGATTTAGATTATCAATTCGCCCTTCAACACCAGACAAATCAACATTTGCCACACCCTCAATAACCACGCTCTCGCCATTAACCCTGACATCTTTCACTGGAACATCTATATTGCCATCAAAATCTACTATGTCATCAATAGAGTGAGTGTGCTCCTTTTCTGCTTTTGTTTCATTAAGAGTTGATATTTGACTTTCAATTCTTGAAATTAAGCTTTGGTCAACTCCTTCAACTATTTTTTTGAATTCAAAACTTTCTTCTACTTCAAATCTATAAAAACTATTTCCAATCATATATACAGCACCCAGTTGAAAAGCATTTCCACCAACTTCTATAAAATCTTCCCCATCTCTATCTCTAAATTGATTTAATGGTCCAAGATAAGGTGCTGACTCAATTTGAAGAGATAAATCATCCAGTATTTCATTTGCTCTTGCAAAAAACACATCATTAGTCCAACCTAGATTCACATTAGGAAGACGATTGGCATCTAGTAGTGCAGTTTTATTTAAGTTTCCAATGTTAAAAACCCGATCACGACGCCTTCCATCAAAAAAAGGTCTTATCGCTCTTGCAGATTGACTATCTTGAAAACTTCCTCCACCTCTTATCAAGTCAAATTGCCCATTAATCTGCCAACCATTGCCTCCTTGAAACTGAATATCAACACGATTATGAACAACATTCGTTGTTGATAATGTTCCTCTCATCATTTGAAACGAGCCCAGTCTTGCAAATTTATGCCTCATTATTCTTTCATATCTAAACAAACTTCCATTTTTATCAACAACATCCCCCTCCTGATATTCAAAATTTTCATCGAAACTTCTTATCCTTGACCTTTCTCTAATTGCTATCTCTTTGGCTCTTTCCGCACTTTCTTGTGCCTCTATTGACTTTCTTTCTGCATCAGCCGCTAAATCTAACACATAGTTCAAATTTTCTGCATTAAGTTTAGTCACCCCATCTTGAAATCGTCTGTTGGGATTGTTTCTTTCAATTGTTCTTGTCATGTTTGTTTCTCCTTCGTAACAAAAGTCACTTTTTATGTTCTGTATTTTTTATTTTATACACCAATCTCTATTTACTAGAAAATTCAATATCCTTAAATCTCTTGTTAACGCTCTTCGTCAAGCGGACAAGCTCCTCAATTCGATTGCTGACCGCATTTAAATCAAATCGAATTTTGTTTTCAATTGCGTATTGATTGGCTTTTGTGATGACGAATTCTCGTTTTTCTTGTGAGGAGTATCCTGTGAATTTTTCGGCTTGCTCTATGTAGGGAATGATTGCATTGCCAATTTTAATGACATTTTCGGCTCGCCTTTTTGCTTTGGTGCTTTTGACTAGGCGATACAGCAAAGTGAGAGTTGTCACTAAAAAACCCAATGCCGCTGATGATATTGATAATACTACATGTATTTGTTCCATTTTTTTCACCTCGTCATATGTGCAATAAAACACTATATCCTAAAGATATCATGCTTTTATTTCTTTTTTCAAGCAATTTGCCCTACCCAATTGGGTAGGGCAAACTTATTTATTTCACCATCAAATCATCTATCCATGAGTAATATTTATTTAGCAAATGTCTATAAACTTCATCCTCTTTTGACAATTTTTTTGCTTTCCCAATAGCAATCATATTGCACTTATAAACGAATTTTTCAACATTTGCACCTCCAACTTTTTGTGAAATTTCTTTATATGTTAACTTGTTATTTTCATAATACAACATTTTGAAAATTTTTAAATATTTCGTTGGTCGTTTCGTGTCAGCACTAATCAAATCCATTCCTTCACACCAATTCCTAATTACTTCGTTTATCGTATTTATCGCATTTAAAAAGTCAACTTCTTCATAATTTTTATCGAAACAATTATCCTCAGCATTTTCAAAATAATACAATGACTTTTTTTGAAAACACGCAATATACTGCATCATGCTATTTCTTTTGTTCATAAAAATCTCCCTTGGAAATAAAAAATCCCTTGTCAAAATAGAGCAAGGGATTTCACAATAAGTCTTTTCTCAAAAACTACTTGTATATGTTAATTCAATGATTTATCTCTATATAGGATTTTAATTTAATAAAAGCAAAAAATGCCACCTAACTAAGAGACGGCATCCAAATGACTATCTCCTAATTGTTACGACACAATCTACCTAATATAGGGGAGAATGCCGCGAGGCACTTCTACCACATTCTTCCATACTATGTAGCACTATAATCTTGCCATATTTTGCATCTTTCGTCAACTGTTTTTTTTACATTTTTTTCATGTAAATTTAATAAGTGTTTTTGATGAAAAATATGACAATCATAACCTTCTTGAGTCTAACCTAAACGCAGGACGGTCAATAGCAACAACCAACGATTTCAACATAATCTCCGAATTCGCCGACAATCTAGTAGACAGATTTGTCTCAGTTGTTGGCAGTTGCAAATTTAATAATGATACGATTTGTCATATTGTGACGAATTTTAGCATAAAATTTATCCCATCCCCCACAAAAAAATTTTACCAAAAACAAAATAAAATAAATTTTAAATTGTGCTTTGAATAAAATAGACACAAAATTTAATAACTTTTCTATTAAAGCAACAGCCGATCTTCAAAACAAACTGAAGGTCGGAATTTATCGTGAATTACATAGAAAGGGATTATTATCAAAAGAGCATCTTTTGATTCTAGTTGGGCCTGCGAACACAAACATTGAATCCAACAAAAAGACAACAAAAAAAAACAATAATTCAAAAGAAGAAAAATAAAACTTTAAGGAGGTTTTTTTTTATAATGCGTACACTACTCAGTCCAAATGATATTTGGTCGATGCAAATTGTTGTTTCTGCGTATTGCAGAGTTTCAACAGACAAGGATGACCAAACTAATTCATTGGACAGTCAAAAGAAATATTTCACTGATTACATTTTGGGTCATGCTAATTGGAAATTGGGTGAAATTTATTACGATGAAGGAATAACAGGGACTTCTGTTAAAAAGAGAAAAGCTTTCAATAGAATGGTTCAAGATGGACTAAGCGGCAAATACCAACTGCTCATCACAAAAGAAGTCAGTCGTTTTGCAAGAAATACTATTGACACTCTTCAATACACCAGAACACTAAAAGAGAGAAACGTTGGAGTATATTTCATGACTGACAATATCTACACCCTTGATTCTGACGGCGAACTTAGACTGACAATAATGGCATCCCTAGCACAAGAAGAAAGTCGCAAAACAAGCGAGAGGGTGAAATGGGGTCAGAAGCGTCGCATGGAACAAGGTGTTGTTTTTGGGGGAGCAAGACTTTTTGGATATTCACACGAAGAAGGCAAAATCAGTATCAACCCCAATGAGGCAAGAATTGTAAGAATTATTTTTGAAAAATTTCTAAACGGAACGGGAATATATACTATTGCAAAAGAACTTGATTCTGAAGGACTAAAACCAAGGTCAGGCAAGAAATGGCAACAGCCAACCATCTACAATATTCTTAAAAACGAAAAATATTGCGGAGATCTGGTGCAAAGAAAAAGTTTGACCATTGACTTTTTAACAAAAAAATCAATAAAAAACCCAAACATTGATGATTTGATAATACAAAGAGATAGTCATGCTGCAATAGTGAGCCGTGAAATATGGAACAAAGCTCAAGAGGAGTTAATCCGTCGCACTACCCCACTCGCGAAAAAAGGAAAGCATACGAATCGCTATTGGTGCAGCAGCAAGCTAGTCTGCAATGAGTGCGGACGAGGCTATACATCCAAACACAAAAAAGTTGGCAAGAACAACATACACCACTACTTTCGATGTGCCGCCTCACAAATAGAGGGATCGAAAAAAACTGATATTGCAGGCAACAGTCGAGGTTGTGATAATTTTTCCATCAGAGAACATACCTTGCGGTTTCTTTGCGACGAAACAATGAAATTTATTGATTTCAATAAGGGTGAATTGCTGAAGGAAATTATGTCTGAAATTGGAAATATTCAGCATGAACAAACAAGCATTCGCACAGACGGACTAATCTCAAAAATTGATGCTATAAAAAACAAGAAAGCAAGGGCAATTAACTTCGCATTAGAAGGGATTATAAGTGGCGAAGATTTGAAAAATCAAAACGAGAGATATGATGAAGAAATTAAAAATATCAACTTGCAAATAGCGGAAATCGAAAATCGCAACAAACAGATTGCAAACAAAGAGGAATCTTTGAAAAAAATCCTAGATGAAATTGAAAAAATCTTATTGTTCGATGAGGATAGGACTCTTGCCTATAAAGACTTGATTGACAAAATAATAGTTTGCAAAAATAAAACTATCATCATCTATTTAAGCGGTTTTGACTTTGGAATAAAACTAAAATACAACACCACAAGAACATCTTCTACATATAGACTGTGGCTAGAAGATATTTTCCTGCACGAAGAAACAGAATAAAAGACCGTATTTTCTTATTAAGAAATGCGGTCTTTTTTTGTGTTTGCTTGCACTAATTAAATGTAACATGGGGAAATCGACATGTCCTCATCTCCAATTGTTAAGGCATTATCGTATAAACATATAACAGCCCCACTTCCTCTTTTTCTATCGTGGATACGATCAAGAACAGAAAAGTTTTTTATCATTGCCTTGCTTGGAGATGTTGTTGTTTTTATTTCAATGGGATACAAAGTTTTGTTATCTTCAATAATTATATCAATCTCAATTTTATCCTTATCCCTATAATAAAATAGTGGTGGATAAATCTCTCCATCATTATAATAGCTTTTTAAAATTTCCGAAACTACATAGGTTTCAAAAATATGCCCCCACCTTGCACCACTTGTCAACTGCTCAGGAGTATTCCAACCACTAAGATAACATAATAACCCCGTATCCAACAAATATAGCTTTGGAGATTTACTAAGACGCTTATTCTGATTGTTCGCATATGGTTGCAACAAATAAATATGACCGCTCATTTCCAAGACAGACAACCAACTACTAACAGTTGGAACGCTTTTTCCACAAATTTCTGCAAGCAATGTTGTGTTTAATTGCTCTCCACTCAACGATGCAACACCTTTTATAAATTTTATAAATGCACTCATATTTTCAGCCTTGATAATTTCTCTCACATCCTTTTCAAGATACGACTGCACATACGATGAATAATAATCTTTCCAATCTTTCAAATCAGATTCCGTCTTATGGATTTCAGGGAACGACCCTGCATGGACGATTTTGGTCAATTCATCATAACGCTTCTTCTGTCGCCCATTGCTCATCTCATCAATATGAGTTTTTGTTGGCAAAAATGGCACCGAATAACCCACTTGAGATAATTCTCTTAACGACAGTCCCAACATCTTAATAATACCCGCACGACCCGCAAGGCTCTCAGTGACCCCACGCATAAGCTCAAAACTATGCGAACCCGTTAAATAGTATTGCCCACTCATCAAATCTTCATCAACTTTCATCTTGATATAATCAAATATCTGAGGACATTTTTGAATCTCATCAATAATAATAGGTGGCTTATTTTCCGCAATAAAGGCTGTAGCATTATCTTCAGCATTCACTCTCAATATAGGGTCATCAAGAGTAACATATCTCGCACTCTCGCCAACAATGTGCTTCAAAATTGTTGTCTTTCCAACTTGCCTAGGTCCTGTTACAATAAGTGCAGGCTTTCTTTTTTCTTGTCTTTTGATAACTTGACTAATGTGTCTATTGTAAAATTTCATAAAAATTATCTCCGTCTAATTTAAATTATAACTTTATATTAGACGGAATATCTGGCTTTGTCAAGCAAAAAACACTTCAACTAAAAATATAATTTTTCATCACACAATTTGAAATATTTTTTTAATTTAAACTTCGGACCACTTTCATTAACAAAACATCCAATTTCTTCATTGGCCCAAACTGTTCTGCGCCTACTATTGTGTCAACTGGCTTTTTTCTTGTTATTTTTTCTGTGTCTTCATAGAGTTCTTTGACTCCATAGAATCGAGTGCTTGTTGAAGCAACATTGTTTGAAAAAATTGGGAACACTTCATTTTCTTTTGCAAGTTTTCCCATCGCATCAATTGCATCAAGAAATGTGCAATATGACCCCGTTAGACAAAAACCTATTTTCAAGTTTTTTAGTTTTTGATTATCGTTTTCCATTTTTTTTATATTCTCCTTAATATGCTTTTCTTCACTTCGTTTGCGGCACTATAGGGTGCGACAATACTTGGAATGCCAAGATATAATTTTGTTTTGAGAAATAATTTTTGCGCTGAATCATAGTCAAGTCCTCCCGGGGCAGAAGCAAGATCAAGAATGAATGTTGATTTTTTGACTTTTTTCAAAACTTTGTGTGGCATGACTAGTGCTGGAATTGTGTTAATAATAACATCAACTTCGTCAAAATGAGACGCCATGTTTTTTAATGGGAGCGTTTTGTCGAAAAGTATTGCTGTCATGTTTTTTCTTTCTCGTGCTGCGATTATGACGAATGCAGACATGTCTTTAAACACTTTTGCACATGCTTTTGCAACGCGACCGCTTCCCAGAATCAAAACATTCATTCCAGCCAACGATTTGTCTGTTTGAAGAATGACTTCCGCAAGCGCTCCCTCTGCCGTTAAATAAGCATTTTTGACAACGAGAAGTTCGTCGTCAAAGTAGTTGACCGTTTTGATATTTTTCTTTTTCAAAATGTCTTTTGCTTCGTTGTCAATTTTCAAGCAAAAAACAGTGCTGAATGGCGGCACTCTTTCTGCGATTTTTTTGTCTATCATTCTTTTGAAACTGAACAAAAAAACAGCAGACTCACTGCCCTCAAACTCTTCTAGTGCAGCGACATTTAAGCCTTCGTCTTTCAAAAGCCGTCTCAAGTATTCCCCTCTTTTATCAAGAGTTTCAACCACAAAAACTTCCATAGTTCATATTATGAAACTAGTTGACTTTGTGTTATAAAAAATTGTATAATATATTTAAGCAAATATTGTGTGAAGCAAAAATGCTTTCACCTCACTGCTAAGCATTCAAGAAAATGGATTTTTTTTCTAATAGAGACGAAGTTAATATTGAAAAAACTCGGGAGATTTTAGAGAACCTCCCTCCTTTTGTTGAAGAATTTTTTGTTGGAATCTCTCTTCGAACTTCGACATTAACAAGACTCGGCTATGCAGTTGACTTGAAAATATTTTTTGACTACCTCACAAAAAAGAAATTTCGCTCTCTCAAAATTGATGAAATAACCATTCACGACATTGAGCAAATTGAAGTTTTTGATATTGAATTATTCATGGAATATCTCTCGTCCTATGTTCTTGATGGCAAAAAATTGAAATGTGAAAAGAGTGCGAAATTGAGAAAACTCAGCACGATTCGTTCATTTTTCAAATACTTTTTCAAGCGCGGAAGACTCTCCAAAGACGTTTCAAGCAAAATTGAAATGGCGAGAGCAAAGGAAAAACCAATCATCAAGCTTGAAATTGACGAAATTGTGAAACTTCTTGACAGTGTTGAAAGTGGCACAAATTTTGGAGAGCGACAAAACAAATATGTTGAAAACACGAAGATTCGTGATGTTGCGATTTTGACTCTTTTTTTGGGGACAGGCATTCGTATTTCTGAACTTGTTGGGCTTGACAAAAACGATTTGTTTCTTGCAACAAACAGTTTTAGTGTGACAAGAAAGGGCGGGGGCAAAAGCATACTTTATTTCTCTGACGAGGTTCTAGGAGCGCTTGAAGTCTATTTAGAGTGGCGAAACAAGAGGCTTGAGGAAAAGGGCATCAAAGAAGGCGCTCTTTTTATATCGCTTCAGAACTCAAGAATTAGTGTTCGTGCAACTCAAATACTCGTCAAAAAATTCACATCACTCATCTCCCCTCTTAAAAAAATAACTCCCCACAAATTGCGCTCAACCTATGGCACAACGCTCTACAATGAGACGCGAGATATTTATGTTGTTGCCGATGTTTTAGGGCACAAAGACATCAACACAACAAAGAAACATTATGCTGCGATATCAGATGAAAACCGAAGAGTTGCATCAAGAGCAGTGAAGCTACGAGAAGATTAATTTGGAGCATGAAACATGAAGATTGGAGAATAAGCATTGACAAAATTAAGTTAATATTTCCTATTTACTATTCCCAACACTATATCCTTCATTCATAAAGTTTTACAAAAGGTTTACAAATTTTCAATTGACTTTTTTTCTGCAAGATGTTATAATGAATATCCACTCCAAGAAAAGAGTAGAGAAAAGCAGGAGAAAAAATATTTATGAACAACTTTGACCATTCAATATTATTTGAAAGTCACAAGATGAACACACGCTTTAAAAGGCGCGCAGGAGGAAGAATATTCGGACTGATTGTGCATTTGCTTGCGAGCATTTTTGCAACTGCCCTTGCGATTGTCATCATTGCATTCCCCTGTCAAATTCCATTTCTTCCGTCGGTCTTCGTTTGGCACGTTTTGATTATGCTTGGGATTGCGACTCTGTTTTGGATTCAAACACTGTATTATTTCATTATGTTTGTTTCTAATTCGAATTTGCAAAAACCATATCGTAGTGCTGTTCTTGCAATCATTTTCTTCCCTGTTTTGGGATTCACTCACATTTTTTTTGTTGCGCTTGAAAGAAACGACAAAAGAAAAACATCAAGAATTAACTTTGAGCCGATTGCAAAAGAATTCAAAAACATTGAATCTTCAACAAGCGATATCAGAAGAATTCGCGACAAAAGACTTGGTCAAATTAGTTTCTGGACTGGCTCAGTTGAGCAAATTGAAAATCTTTCACCACAAGTCAGAGCGAGTGTTGAGGGACTTGACACTGCGATTGAAAACTTCTTGACAGTTGTCTATGCCCATGGACTCGGAGTTTTCTTCCAAAATGCAAAGGCAATGAAATATATGATTGAATGCGCGATGTCGGCAAGAAAAGATTCAAATCAAGTTAAGGACATTGAAGGATTTTTTGCAAGACATGTTAGAACCGAACAAACAACAGATGCATTTTTAAAAAGATAAGTTTTTTAAAGGGTAGTGTTCAAAATCACTATCCTTTTTCAATGCTTAATGCACAGCTCGCAACACACAATAATTGTTGAAGTGTTCAAAACTAAGATATTGCTTATAAAGATGACAATTGAACGTTAGAATAGAAGTTTTAATAACGGACGTTTTGAATACATTGCGGAATGTCAAGGACTCCTCCCCTAGAGTTGTTTTTTTAATGGTGACACTTGATTCTTCATTCTGGGCAAATACACACCTCCATTTTTTTGTGTCAAAAAGCAGATTCTAAACTATCTGCTTTTTGCCAACTTCGCTCTAGGCGTGCTTTATAATATGTCCGTATAAATTTGATATCATTAAAAAAGCGCTGACTCATGCTTGAAGTCAGCGCTTTTTGATTGTTTGATGATTTTTGACATACCAAACTTATTCTGCTTTTGCTTTTGGAGCTTTTGCAGTTTTTGAAGAAAGGTCTTCTTTGATTTTTGCGGCTTTTCCAGTGAGGTTTCTAAGATAATAAAGTTTAGCTCTGCGAACTTTACCTTTTTTGATAACTTCAACTCTGTCGATTCTTGGAGAGTGGATAGCAAATGAACGCTCGATTCCAACTCCATATGAAACACGACGAACTGTGAAGCTTTCTCTCACTCCGCCATTTTTCTTTGCGATTACTGTTCCTTCAAATGCTTGAAGACGCTCTCTTGTTCCCTCAACAACTTTAACGAACACTTTAACAACATCACCAACATCAAATGCTGGCACTTCTGTTTTCATATATTCTTTTTCGATTGCATCGATTAATACATTTCTCATTTTGTTTTCTTTCCTTTTGTCTTTTGTTGCCTAGTTTTCACGCAACATTACCAATTCTACCACACTTGAAAAACTTTTGCAAGCGTTTTAACACATAAATTTTTTTATTTTTTTATTATTCGGGATGCCGAGGACGATGTTCACTACTTTTTTAAAACGCTTTTTTAGAAATTTTTAGCCTCCAAATAAATTTGTAAAGTTCATTGAATGCGATAATGCTGACACCGATTAGTATTATTTTGATCCAGTCGGTGAAAATGAGCGGGACTGTTCCGAATACGGGAGCCCCGAATTGAGTGATAATGACCTGCAGGGCGAGGGTGCATGTGAGAACTAGAAGAAGAATTTTGTTTTTTGCAAAATGCTTAAATATGCTTGTTTCACCGAGCTCTCTTGCATTGAGTGCGTTCATTAGCTGCAAAACGACAAAAGCAGTGAAGAGGAATGTTCTTTCCCTTTCTCCATCAATCCCCAAAAATCCAGTTAGTGCTTGCAAAACTATTAGAAGTGTTATGAATAACCCATTTATAATTATTCGCGTGAGCATTGTTTTTGTTATTATGCTGTTTTTTCTTGATTGAGGCTTTCTTCTCAAGAGATCGTCTTTTATTGGCTCAAGCCCTAATGTCAAGGCAGGAGGACCGTCCATGATAAGATTCAACCAAAGAAGCTGAAGCGCATTAAATGGCGCACTTCTTCCAAGCAAAATAAATATTACCGTCACCAAAACTGCAGAGAGATTTACTGTCAGTTGAAACATCATGAAGCGCTGGAAATTTTCATGAATACCTCTTCCCCATTTCACAGACGTGACGATTGTTGAAAAGCTGTCATCAAGGAGGACTATGTCAGATGCTTCTTTTGAAACTTCCGTGCCAGCAATCCCCATTGCTATGCCAACGTCGGCACTTTTTAGGGCTGGCGCATCATTAATTCCATCTCCTGTGACGGCAACAACTTCTCCAATTCTTTTAAGAGCTTTGACAATCCTTAGCTTTGTTAAAGGAGTGCTTCTTGCAACGACCTTTATTTTGTGGAGATTTTTTTCAAGCGCTGCATCTGACATGTTTTCAATCGCACTCGCATGATAAACTTCATCATCGCTTTTAATAATCCCAAGTTCGTAAGCAATTGCACGAGCAGTCAGAATGTTGTCGCCCGTCAATATTTTGACCTCCACTCCTGCTCCACGACATTTGCCAACCGCATCATAGACATCGTCTCGAATTGGATCGGAAATGACAGCGAAACCATCGAATACTAGTCCTTTTTCAACACTTGCCCTGTTGTTTTCAAAGTTTGTTTTCTGGACTTTTCCATGAGCAAAGGCGATGACTCTTTTTGCTTTGTTTTGATAATATTCAATCGCTGAGAGTAGTTTTTGTTTTTGGTGCCCAGAAATTTCGCAAAGGTCAAGGATTATTTCAGGCGCTCCTTTTGAGAAAATAGTAAATGAATTGTCTGTTTCTTGTTTGATTGTTGACATTCTTTTTTTGTTGGACGAAAATGGATAAACATGAATGATTTTTGCATTTTCACGAATAGTGTTATAGGCAATATTGCTGACTTGTTCATGGGCAACGAGCATAGCACATTCTGTTGCATTTCCAATAAAATTAAACTTGCCACCACTTCCAATGCCTAGATTTGCGGTTGAATTAATTGCTATATTACTTTTCACGAACGGACATGACAAGTCTTTGGCTTCCACCATGCCCTTTGGAGTGTAGAAATTGGAGACCGTCATTTCATTTTTTGTGAGCGTTCCCGTTTTGTCAGAACAAATGACACTGATTGAACCGACCGTTTCACACGCGACCATTTTCTTGACAAGCGCTCTTTGTTTCGCCATTTTGATGACGTTGAGCGCAAGGGATATTGCAACTATTGTCGGCAAACCTTCTGGCACTGATGCTACAATCAAGACAATACTTGTTATGAATATTTCTTGGACTGAATCAAAAGAAAATCCACCAGTTGCAAAAAGACGAATTAGTTGCACCAAGAACACAACTGATGCGGCGATCGCACCACCGATTGCGACGACTTTCCCAAGTTTGTCGAGTTTTTGCTGAAGTGGAGTCATTTCCTTTTCAACTTCGCCAAGCTCTTGTGCTATTTGACCCATTTGGGTTGAGTCACCAACATTTGTGACTATTGCGTCTGCAATCCCTTCAAAAACGAAAGTTCCACTGTAGACCATGTTTTTTCTTTCCGCAAGAGGCAAATTAGGTGAACCAATAAAGTCGGCATCTTTTTTTATTGGAAGGCTCTCTCCTGTCAAAGAACTTTCATTGATGCTGAGCGAAACTGAAGAAATTAATCTTGCATCGACAACAATTTTATCTCCACTTTCAATTTTGATGATGTCGCCAACGACAACTTCATTCATGGGTATTTTTTTGACTATCCCACTTCTAACAACTTGAACCAAGACATTGTCTGTCATTTTTCGAAGAGTTTCAAAACTCTTTGCTTGCCGCCCTTCCATGAAAATGGTTATTCCAACACTCAAAACAATCGCTGCGAAAATCCCAGCAACCTCAACAAACTCAAAACCGTGTCCACGTGTCACGTTTATGATTTGAACTGCGAATGTGATACCCAGAGCTATGAGGAGAATAATCATCATTGGCTCAGTCGCAGCTTTGTATATTCTGAAAAATATGCTCTTGGGCTTTTTTCGCTTCAAAACATTTTTACCATATTTTTTTATTGATTCGGTGACTTTTGCACTGTCTAGCCCACGTTTTGAGTCACTGCTTAGTGCGTGGATGACATTTTGTGTGTTTTCTGTGTAGAATTCCATCAAACAAATTTTATTCACACTCTACATTCAAAATAACGCTTTCGACAAAACTAGTCAACAGTCTTCGACTGTTTTGTCGATTTGTGCCTTATTCCCCTTTCCCGCCAATCAAATCAGACATCTTTAGAAAAACAAAGAACTATTTTTCAAAAAGAACTACTTTTGCTATGACATCATATAATGAGATATGGCAACAATTAGTCTATGCATGGTTGTGAAAAATGAAGAGAATAATTTGGCAAAGTGTTTGGAGTCTTGCCGAGAGTTTGTTGACGAAATCATTATTGTCGACACGGGCTCTAGCGACAAAACAAAAGATATCGCTTCACTTTTCACCGATAAAATTTTCAGTTTCGCTTGGAAAGATGATTTTTCGATTGCAAGAAATTTTTCGATTTCAAAAGCAACTTGCGATTACATTTTTTGGCTTGATGCAGATGATATTGTTGAAAAAAATGATTTAAACGAACTTTTGAAATTGAAAAAAACTTTGGGTGAAAAAATTGACATGGTCTATTTAAAATACCACACTCGATTTGATGCGATTGGAAATCCAACTTTTTCATATTATCGAGAGAGGATAATTCGGAATTGCAAAAAAGCAAAATTTATTGAACCGATTCATGAATGCATTGAACCGTTTGGAAGAATCATTCACTCGAATGCGGCGATAACTCACCGAAAAAGTGCGAATAAAAAAAATGGGAAGCACTTAAGACTTTTTGAGAACTACAAAAATGCGTCTGGAAAACTCACTCCTCGTCTTCAGTTTTTTTATGCTCGGGAGCTGATGCACGCAAAGAAATATAAATCCGCAATCATGGTATATCGCAATTTTTTGTCTGAACCAACTGCTTGGATTGAACACAAAATCTCGGCTTGTCTTGATATTTCAAGTTGCTACAAAAAATTAATGGACAATGAAAACGCACTCTCCGCTCTTTTTCATTCCCTCACTTTTTCCGCCCCCAAATCAGAAACACTTTGCCGAATCGCACATCATTTTTATGACCAGCATGATTTTGTCGCTGCGATATTTTGGTATGAGTCTGCATTAAAATGCGACACAAAAAATCACAGCCTTTTTGTTCGAAAAGAATATGAATGCTATATTCCGTCAATTCAGCTTGCTCAGATTTACAAAAAATTGAGAAAACACGATAAAGCAAAATACTACAACAACCTTGCTGGAAAGTGTAAACCCGAAGATAAAGCGGTGCTATATAATCGAAAGTTGTTTGACAAAGAATAAAGAAATAATCGTGAGATAAAGAAGCGATTGTTTTTGTTTTCTGAATTTTAAAAAAGTGCAAACGCTTTGAAAGCGTTTGCACTTTTTGTTATTCACAATAGTAGCAATAGGGATAATAGTTGCAACAATATTCAACGAATAAGTCGGGGACGACAACATTTAACATCAAGAGAAGCAATGGGACTGTGACGATGCAAATAATTGCGGACAAAAGAACATTTTTCGCAGCGGCTGTTCCGTCATCGGAAAACCTTTCACTCAAAGCTGTCATTGTTATTGCTGCTGGCATCGCACAAATAATGTAGAACACTGCAATGACAAGCGGATCAAGTGAAGGATACATTACTCTTAGTAACAATGCAACCGCAAGAGCAAAAAATGGAGCAATGAGAAGTTTTATTCCAGCCGAAATATAGACAAGGATATCGTTGAAAAGTTCTTTGAATTTGATTCTTGCAAGATTTATGCCGAGGACTGTCAGCGCAAGAGGTGTTGCCATTCTTCCAAGAGAACTCACTCCCCACATAAACCTTTCCCAAACAAAATTACCATCAAGCGCAACACTCACTTCTGGCACAAAAACTTTGACCAAAAACAACGGCATTGCGACCAAGACTGCAATGAGCGGAGGGTTGAGAAATGCTTTTTTGATTGAGATATATTTTTTGTCGCCTGTTATAGTGAAAACAACAAGAGTCCAGCAAAGCAGGTTAAAAGCTATTATAAACGCGGTTGTGTAGATAATCGCTTCTGGTCGCCCGGGAAAAAGTGCGTCAATGAACGGGATTCCTAAAAATGTGCTTGATGGCATGACTGCACAAACCTTTCCAATTCTTTTTCTTGTTGAATCGGCAAACTTGATAAAAACCAATTTTGCAATAAAGAATGTTCCAACGAGAGTGACAATCGCAAGTCCAAACATGATTGCCATGTTGATCAACAGTTGTGGTGTTGGCTCAATGTCGCCAACGAAATTTGAAAAAATCAAAATCGGGGTTGCGACATACAAACACAAAACTGTCAATGTTTTGGCAGCGTTTTCGCCAAACATCTTGAATTTGAACAGTAAAAATCCCGGTATGGCAAGAGCGATTAAGATTGCCACATTTATCAGCGCCGTAGTAAACTCCATGAGTAACTACAGTCTAACACAACATCAAAAAAAATGCAACTGTTTTAATGACAGTTTTTTTTCGACTTCGTCACTTTTGTTTGAAAAAGGAGACTCTTTTTGACGAGTCTCCTTTTTGTTTGTTTTTTGATTTTGGTTGCAACGACAATTATTTTGAAAGTTTTGCAACTTCTTCTGCTAGATTGTCAGTCTTTTTCTCAAGACCTTCACCCATAACAAGGCGCTCAAAGCGAATAATTTTGATTTCCGCTTTTTCTGCTTTTGCAATTTTGTCAAGGACTACTGAAACTGATTCAGTCATGCCACGAACGAATGGCTGTTCGACTAGGCAGATTTCAGCAAGTTGCTTTTTGTAGCGACCTTTAACCATTCCTTCAATAACTTGTTCTGGTTTTCCTTGGCTTTTCGGATCGTTCATCGCTTGGTTTCTCAATATTTCCAATTCACTTGCTTCAAACTCTTTTGGAATTGAAGTTGAATCAACATATTGAGGGTTGAATGCTGCGATATGCATTGCTATGTCGTTTGCAAGAGCCGTGAATTCTTTGTTTTTGCTAAGGTCTTTGTTCGTTTCATACTCAACCAAAATACCAATTTTTCCACCAAGGTGAATATAGGAACCGATGTAACCTTTTGATTCATAGCGAACAAAGTGTCTTAGTGACATTTTTTCACCAATTTTTGCAGTTGCAGTGTTTAGCAGTTCTTGAACAGTTAATTTTGACTTGCCTTTTAATGAAAGCAATGCATCATTGTCTTTTGGGTTGCTTGCAGACACGATATCTGCAATTTCAGAACATAGCTCTTGGAAGTCTGGTGATTTTGCAACAAAGTCGCTTTCACAGTTGATTTCAACTAGCGCTCCTGCTTTTCCATCTTTTGCGACCGATGCCCAGACCGCACCTTCTGACGCGACTCTTGATGCTTTTTTTGCGGCAACAGCAACACCTTGCTCGCGAAGGAACTCTTCTGCTTTTTTCATGTCTCCATTAACTTCTGTTAATGCTTTTTTACAATCCATCATGCCAGCGCCTGTTTTTTCTCGAAGCAGTGCGACATCTTTTGCTGTGAAACTCATAGTGTGTTCTCCTTTAATGCAAATCTGTGATAGTTGCATTACTGTGTTTAATTGGTTTTTAGTGAATATTTTGTATGGAATATGTGTTGTTAAAAATAATTCACCTTCGCCATTCAATATTAAATATTTTATATTCAATTTCTATTTGATTGCTTCTTCCATTGTGACTGGCTCTTCAATTGCAATTGCTTCCATTTTTGGAGCGACAGGCTCTTTCTCAACTGTTCTGCCTTCCGCTTCACGGATTCTTGCAACTGCGTCAGCGCCTTCTCTTGCTTCAATAACAGCGTCTGCCATTGCTCCAGCAATTAGTTTAACCGCACGAATAGCATCGTCATTTCCCGGAATGACATAATCAACTTCGTCTGGATCACAGTTTGTGTCAACGATTCCAACGATTGGGATTCTCAAACTTCTTGCTTCTTTGATTGCAAGGTGTTCTTTTTTCGGATCAACAACGAAAAGAACTCCCGGAAGGGTTCTCATATCTTTGATTCCGCCAAGGTTTTCTTGCAATTTGTCTCTTTCAGCTTTTAACTTGATGACTTCTTTCTTTGGAAGAAGAGCGAACTCGCCCATTTTTTCCATTTGATTGAGTTTGTTCATTCTTTCAATTCTTGAACGAATTGTCGAAAAGTTTGTCAATGTTCCACCAAGCCAACGGCTTTTGATGTAGTATTGACCGCACTTAATCGCTTCTTGAGCAATCGCTTCTTGAGCTTGTTTTTTCGTTCCAACGAAAAGAACGCTCTTTCCTTCTTCTGCGATGCTTTTAATGAATTTATAAGCTTCGTCAATCAATCCCACTGTTTTTTCAAGATTGATGATATAGATATCATTTCTCGCAGTGTAGATATAGCGTTTCATTTTTGGGTTCCATTTTCTTGTTGGATGTCCAAAGTGAACGCCAGCCTCTAATAATTGTTTCATCGAAACAACATGTTCCATAGTGTTTTCCTCCGTTTTGGGCTTTTTTTTACCCTTCTGTCTTTTTGGGGATACTCGCATTAAAAATTTTACGAATACACAGATTTTCCAATCAGACCAGATTTGTGTCTTTGATTTTTTCATTTTTGCACAGACTCAAAAACACAAAAGACACGCAAAAAGTCGCAAGCAGAAAACTCGCGACTTTTATTGTAGCACACTAAAAAACTTTATGCAAATGTTTTGAGGGGTTCTTTTATAAAAATCTCCCAACAAGATATTCGATGTCGCACCATGTCACCATGCCTTTGTCCATTGAAATGAGAAGATACTGCCCATTGAAGGCGTTGAAAAATTCTTCTATTGTTGTTTGATTTCTATACCAACCTTCAACATAAAAAGCATTTTCAACTAACTTAAAATCAATTGCTCCTATTCTTGGAACAACTCTTATTTTGTCCGCGAAAAATCTTCTAATTTGAGCCATTCCATGCTGCCTTGTCTCTCTGTTAATTTCGACACTC
>Ga0209755_10001321_pt1 | contig 39454 bp, 29 predicted proteins | sample TergutCo191P1_FD_187301 | JGI IMG/M metagenome (GOLD analysis project Ga0209755, IMG submission 187301) | Cornitermes sp. P1 segment gut microbial communities from Petit-Saut dam, French Guiana - Co191P1 (SPAdes) (version 2) | ecosystem: Host-associated > Arthropoda: Insects > Digestive system... | reverse complement strand
CCCCGGCCGGACTCCCCGGCGTGCGCAGCCTCGATCGCCGCGTTCATCGAAAGCAGGTTCGTCTGGCTCGATATGTTCTGCATCACCGAGTTGATTTCAAGAAGGGACTCGGACTCCCGGGCGATCTCCTGGATGTCCGTCGCCACCTCGTTAAGCCCGGAGTACCCCATCGCCGAGGCCTCCTGCAGCCCCCTAACGTTCTGCTCGTTCCTGGACAGGGTGCCGCTTACGGACTTCGTGTTCGCTATCATCTCCTCGATGGCGGCGGACGACTCGGTTATGGCCGAGGACTGGGACTCAAGCTGCCCGTTCAGCCTGTCCATCATCACGTTAAGCTTTTTCTGGGCGGCCTTCTCCGCCTCCTTGCCCGCGTAGAACTCCCGAAGATCCCGGCTGTAGGCTATGACGAGGTTCTTGCCGTCGGACCTTATCCGGTGCATGATCTCCTCGGTCGGAACCAGCGGGCCGCCCCTGTACTGGTACATCCATTCGTACCTGCACTCGCCCTCGGCGAGAACCTTCCTGAACATCTCCATGTTTTTCTGCATCGAATCCGTGCCGTCCGGCTGGCGCGGAGGCAGGAAGTCCTTAAAGTTCGTGGCGAAAAGCTGCTTGTTGGGTATCTCGAACATGCGCTCGACTTCCTTGTTAACCTCCATGACGTTGCCTTCCTCGTCGTAAAGGGCGCAGACCATGGGCGAGGCGTCCAGTATGGCCTGCGTCCTTTCGCTGGCCGCGGCCTGCTGTTCCTGCACCACGCGAAGGGTTTCGTCGTGCGAGGCTTTCATGTCCTCGATGCCCTTTTTCAGGTTGTCGCGAATATTAATCAGCTCTTCCTGGATATCCCCGATTTCGTCGATTTCCGTTTTCTGGATGTCAATGGTAAAGTCCATCTTGGACAGGGCGTCCGCCACGTGCTCTATGCCGCGGACGGGCACCAGTATGCTCCTGGTGATGAAAAAGCTTAACACAAGAAAGAAAAGCAAGGCTATCGCGCAAAGAGCAACAAGAATCGTGGTGCCGAGCGCTATGAGACTCTCCATGTCCTCCATGTGAAAATTTCTGAGTTCCACGTAGCGATCCCTTAGCGCGTTTATCCTTGTCGTGGACTCGACGCCCGCGGGGAAAACGACCCTGTAAAGCAGGTCAAGGGCCTCCTCCATGCTGCCCTCCTCCCTTAGGCGCAACGCGACCCCGCCCTGGACATGCAGGTCGTAATGCGGCTGAAAAACGGCGTCTATGAGGGCAAAAACCTGCTGGTCGTCAATCATGTGGGGCATTGGGCCTTCCAGCCATCTGCCGTAGATGCAGGTATGCGGATTAAGCCCCCCGGTAAAAGGCCGGTCGTACAAAAACGCCCATGCCAGGTTGTAACGCCATACATGGTGCGCCTCCACCAGGTTGTTGGCCGTGTCGCTTAGTTCCGTAAGCTGAAAAGCGTTCATCTTTATGCCGGTTATGCGGTTAACAATATGGAAGCTTCCCGCGGCAATCACCACCGTCAACATGAAGATACACAGCAACCCACCGACAACCCTTGTCCGTAATTTCAATTTCAAAGCGATACCTCTTTTCAAATATTTGCGGGCAACCCTTGGCGTTTTTTCCCCGCCTGCCCCGCATCGTATCGCTTATGGCCTATACTGTCAAGCGAAAAGTGTTTTTTGGTGTAGATGGCGAAAATTTCTGGCTAAACGCCCAGCTTAGCGGCCGCCTCGACAATCTGCCGAGCGTCCTCCTTTACCTGCCCGGTGATGTCGTTCACCTGCGCTATCGCCTGCATTATCTGCGTGCTCCCGGCGCTCTGCTCCGCCATCGCGTTCATTATCCCGCTCTCCTGCTCCGCCACAGTCTTGACCCCGCCGTCTATCGCCTCGAACCTTTCAAGTACGCCGGTTGTCGAGCGCGTTATCTTGTCTATCGAGCCCTTGATCTTCTTGAGCACCGCGCCGATCGTCTTGGACTGCCGGCTCGCCGATTCCGCAAGCTTGCGGATCTCGTCCGCCACCACGGCAAAACCCCGGCCGGACTCCCCGGCGTGCGCAGCCTCGATCGCCGCGTTCATCGAAAGCAGGTTCGTCTGGCTCGATATGTTCTGCATCACCGAGTTGATTTCAAGAAGGGACTCGGACTCCCGGGCGATCTCCTGGATGTCCGTCGCCACCTCGTTAAGCCCGGAGTACCCCATCGCCGAGGCCTCCTGCAGCCCCCTAACGTTCTGCTCGTTCCTGGACAGGGTGCCGCTTACGGACTTCGTGTTCGCTATCATTTCCTCGATGGCCGCGGACGACTCGGTTATGGCCGATGACTGGGACTCAAGCTGCCCGTTCAGTCTGTCCATCATCACGTTTAGTTTTTTCTGGGCGGCCTTCTCCGCCTCCTTGCCCGCGTAGAACTCCCGAAGATCCCGGCTGTAGGCTATGACGAGGTTCTTGCCGTCGGACCTTATCCGGTGCATGATCTCCTCGGTCGGAACCGGCGGCTCGCCTTTGTACTGGTACATCCATTCGTACCTGCACTCGCCCTCGGCAAGAACCTTCCTGAACATCTCCATGTTTTTCTGCATCGAATCCGCGCCGTCCGGCTGGCGCGGAGGCAGGAAGTCCTTAAAGTTCGTGGCGAAAATCTGCCTGTCCGGGATGCCGAACATGCGCTCGACTTCCTTGTTCACGTCCAGGACGTTGCCTTCCTCGTCGTAGAGGGCGCAGACCATGGGCGAGGCGTCCAGTATGGCGTGCGTCCTTTCGCTGGCCGCGGCCTGCTGCTCCTGCACCACGCGAATGGTTTCGTCGTGCGAGGCCTTCATGTCCTCGATGCCCTTCTTCAGGTTGTCGCGGATACTTATCAGCGCGAGCTCCATGTCCCCGATTTCATTGTTTTCCGTTTTTTTGATGTCCACGGTAAAGTCCATGTCCGCCAGGGAATCCGCGGCGCTCTTTATGGTGCGGATGGGAACGGTAAGCCATTTGTAGGTGAACAGGATTGACACGAACGTCGCCACCACCAGAAGCGCGACGCCCACGAGGATCATGCGGAAAATAAACCTGTTCATTTCCGCGAAAATCGCCGAGGTCGGAATCACCGAGACCAGGATCCAGTCCACCAGCGGGATAAGCTCCGAGTACAAAAGCACCTCCCTGCCCATGGAGGAAAAGGACGGGCGGTTCAGGACGTTGCTCCTGTAATCGCCCAACCCAAACTCGTTGAAAAAATCGTCCCGCAACAGGGCGCTCGAGTCGCCGTGCGTAATAAAAAGGCCGTCCCTGTTGATCAGGAAAATGCTGTGCCCGGGCATGGTGACTTTTTCCTCTAGCATGGCCGTCATGAAGGCAAGCCCGAAGTCGGCGGCGACGACGCCCAGATCCCTGCCGAAATCGTCGTACACGTTCTTCGTGACCGAGATCGCAAGCTGCCCGGTCGCGGCATCGACATAAGGCTCGGTATACCCGACGCGGCGCGGGTTTGCCTTTGCCGTAAAAAACCAGGGACGCTCCGTGTTGTCCCAAGTCGGCGGAAGATTCACGTGGGGATAGATAATGGTAAAACCGTCCGGTTCTAGCCAGTTGACGTTGCTGGACACGTACAGGCGCATAGCGTCGGGCTGAACCTCCAGATTGCGCCTAAAAAGGTTTTGCAGAAACGGGCCATCGACGGGCGTATCGGCAATCATCGAAGGCAGGCCGGTCGCGGTAAGGCTTACCAGCGCGCCCCACTCGTTGAAACGCGCGATAAGCTGGTCCCGCAGGGAATGGATGTTGCCCACCGTGCCGGTGGTCACCTGCTGCTGGATGATTCCCCTGGCGTTGGTAATAAACACCACGGAAAGCAACATTACCGCGAAAAAAGTGACGCCAAGGCAAAAGGCGGTGATTTTCACGGTGAGAGACGATTTTCTTATCTTTGTGTCGGCCATCTAAAAAACTGCTCCTTTTTGTTATGGGTTCCCCTGGCGCTGACGCCTTATTTACCCACTTATGATTATACCCCCACCAGCCTACGTTGTCAAGCGAAAAGTTTTGTGAACGAAAGCCATAATTCGACGAAGGAAAACTTCAGTCGAAAAGCGACGGGGTTGTATCCGCCCCCCCGCCCCCCCGGGGTTGCGGGGCGGGTCTGGAAACGCCGGCAACACGCTGTTTCCATTCGCCCAGAAGGCCCAGGGCCTGGATTGGCGTGATTAGGTTCGGGTCAAGGTCCCGGATTTCCCTAATGACGGCGGCGGCGTCCCTCGACAGGCCGGCGGGGGCGGAAGTTGTCGTTTCCGGCGGCCTGGCGGCGTCCCCCCCGGCCGCGCCGGAAGGCCCCAGGCCGGCGTCCCTTTCGCGCAGCCGTTCCATGATCTGCCGCGCCCGGTCTAGCACCGCGTCGGAAAGCCCGGCCAGGCGGGCCACGTGTATGCCGTAGGATTCCGAGGTCGGGCCCTCCCGCAGGCGGCGCAGGAAAATTATCCGCCCGTCCTTTTCCTGCACCTCCATCGAGCGGTTCACGATCCTGGGATGGGACAGCATGGAAAGCTCGTGGTAGTGGGTGGCGAAAAAGGTCCGGCAGCCGACCCTGCCAAGCAGTTCCTCGCTGACCGCCCAGGCGATGGAAAGCCCGTCGTTGGTGCCGGTCCCCCGGCCGACCTCGTCCATGATTACCAGGCTTTTCCCGCCGGCGGTGTTAAGGATGCAGGCCGTCTCGTTCATCTCGACCAGGAAGGTCGATTCGCCCCTGGCCAGGTTGTCGGACGCGCCTACCCGGCAGTAGATCCTGTCGCACAGGCCGATCCGGCCGGCGGTCGCCGGGATAAAGCTTCCCATTTGGGCCATCAGCGCGATAAGCGCGGCCGATCGAAGGTACGTGGACTTTCCCGCCATGTTCGGGCCGGTTATCATGGCGAAGGAGGGCGATTCCGCACCGGCGTGCGCCCTAGCGCCCAGCACTATGTCGTTGGGGATAAACTCCCCGCGGCCAAGGTGGGCCTCCACCACCGGGTGGCGGGCCGCCCGGATCTCCAGCGCCCCGGAATCGTCCAGCTCCGGGCGAACCCAGCCGCGCAGGGCCGCGGCCCGGGCAAGCGACTGCGCCACGTCCAGCTCGGCGACCCGGCAGGCCTCGGCGGAAAGCTCGCCGAGCAGAAGCTTCGCCTTTTCCCGGATCTCGACAAACAGGACGCGCTCCATCTCGAAAATCCTGTCCTGCGCCCCGTTGATGTCGGACTCAAGGGCGACCAGGCGCTCGGTGGAAAAACGCTCCCCGCCGACTATGCCCTGGCGCCGGATAAAATGCTTGGGAACCTTGTAGAGGTGAGCCTTGGTGACCTCGAAGAAGTAGCCGATTAGCCTGTTGTACCGTATCTTCAGGCTGGGGATCCCGGTGACCAGCTTTTCCTCCTCCAGGTACGCCTCCAGAAGCTTCCTGCCGGAATCGCAAAGAACGCGCAGGGAGTCCAGCTCGGGGCTGTAGCCCTCGCGGATAAGCTTGCCCTCGGTCAGGACGATGGACGGGTCGTCGCAGATGCCCCTTTCCAGCAGGTCCCGCAGATCCATGAGCCTGGCGAAGCCCCCGGCCCGGGAATCCCCGCCGGGCCCGGAGTCGAATTCGCAGCGAAGGCCAAGGCGGTCCCGCAGGTCCTTTATCGCCCCGCAGGAATCCAGGGCGTTCTTGATTGAAAGCATGTCCTTGCCGTGCGCCCGGTCCATGGCCAGCCGCGAGGAAAGGCGCTCGAGGTCCGGGGTTTTCCCCAGGAAGTCCCTAAGTATGCCCAGGCTTCCCTGGTCGCGGTACAGGGTTTCCAGCATGTCCAGGCGGTCGCGGATCCTGCCAAGGTCGCGCAGCGGGTGCAGGACGCGCCGGCGCAAAAGGCGTTTTCCCATGGCGCAGCGGGTCTCGTCCATTACCTCCAGCAGCGTGAACTTGACGGAGCCGTCGCGAAGGTTCCGCACGATCTCCAGGTTCCGCTGGCTGGACTCGTCTATGCCCACGAACTCGCCGTCCCCGTACACCGTTATGGAACGGACGTGAGGCAGCAGGCTTTTCGCGGTGGTGTCAAGGTATTCCAGCAGGGCGCCGGCGGAAAGGATCTCCGGGCTGTCGTCCTCCAGGCCGAAGCCCTTAAGGCCGGCCACGCCGAACTGGCGCTCCAGCCTTTTCCTGGATCCCTCCATGTCGAAAAGCCAGTCGGCCCAGCGGTTCAGCACAAGCCCCGGACGGTCGCACAGGGCGCGGGCGACGCCGGGGTTCTCCTCCAAAAGCGATTCCTGCACCAGCATTTCCCGCACCTGCAGGCGCTCCAGCTCCTGGCCCAGGCGGTCCGGCGAGGTGTCGCCGGGGGAATCCCCCAGGGGAAACGAGGTGGCGTAAAAGCCGCCGGTCGAAAGGTCGATGTAGGCGAACGAGCAGAGGCGGCCGCCGGCGGAAAGGCCGGCCAGGTAGTTGGGCTGTTCCCTGTCAAGGTAGTCCTCGTCCACGGTGGTTCCCGGGGTTATGACCTCGACGACCCGCCTTTCCATCACCTTCTTTCCCTTGGATATCTGGTCGGAAACCTGCTCGCAGATGGCGATCTTTTTCCCGTGCCTTAAAAGCCGGCCGATGTACGAGTGCGCGGCGTGGTAGGGAATGCCGCACATGGGAAGCCCGTTGCGGCTCGTAAGGGTCAGGTTCAGGAGGGCGGAAACTTCCTTGGCGTCCTCGGCGAACATCTCGTAGAAGTCGCCGAGCCGAAAGAACAACACGTTCCCCTGGTTTTCCCGCTTTATCTGGCGGTACTGTTCCAGCATGGGGCTAAGACGGGTTTCGGGCATGGCAAACGCTCCTGCACGCTGTAATCAAACTACTGCCAGCGTAAAAGAAAACGGGCGGCTCCGCAAGGGGAAAAACGCCGAAAAACCGCGCCCCGGGGAATCAGCGTCGCCTGTCAAGAAGGCTTGCGATTAGGCTGTCGGTTATGTCCACGGTGGAACTGTGCCAAAGGATGCTGGGGTTGTCGTTAAGGTTGAGCACCATGGTAAACCCCTCCCTTTCGGCGACGAAACGAATCTCGCTGTATATCTGCCCCAGGAATTCGTCGGAGTGGGCAAGGGCCCTGCGCCTGGCCTCGAGCTCGGCGGTCCTGACCGCGTGGAATTCCCTAAGGAACTCCGTCCTGCCCCGGATGTCGCTCTCCAGGCGCAGGGCATGGAGCTGGTCCCCCGCCGCAATCGCGTCCACGCGCTGGGAATTCATCGCATGGATTTCCTGGGTCATCCTGTTTATCTCCGCCTGGACGGCGGCGCTGTCCAGCTCAAGTTGCCGCACCGGGCCGGACTCCAGGAAAAAAACCGAGTAGACCCTGGTCAGGTCCACCACGGCAAAACGGGTAAGCTGCTGGGCGGAAACCGAGGCGACGACACCGCAGGCAAGCAAAACTAAAAAAACGATTTTTATCACACCGACCCCCTAAAACGTAACGGCAATCGAAAGCACCGGATCGAGGCCTGGAAACCCGCCCCTACCCGTATCCGCGTCAAAGTTACGCCCCCTAAAAAGGCTTCCTGCCTGCCACCGGACGTCATCGCCCACCACCCTGAAACGGCTGGCCAGGCTAAGCCGGAACGGGAACTGCGGAATCGTAAAGCGCAAACCGCCGCCGAAACTAAAGCGCATGTTTTCCATGCCGAAGTTGCCTCCCCAGAAATAGGAAAGGGACTCCTGGCTATCCTCGGTGCCGGCCACGCCGGCGGCGTCGAAGAAAAAGTCCCAGGCCAAAAGCCCGGGCACCAAGGGCATCCGAAGCTCGGCCCAGTTGTTCCACAGGGCGTGGCCCTTGTTGCGGAACTCGGATCCCCAGCCCCTGGCGATGAACATGCCGTCCAGGGCCAGCCTGTTGGCGTCCTCCACCGTCAGGGGCCTGTCGCCCGGCTGGGCGAAGATAAAGGACACCCCCGTGTGCAGGCCCAGCGTCATCCTGAAACTCCAGTTTTCGGTAACCGGGACGTTGAACAGCGGTATGAAAACCTGGGCGTTGGTGTCGCTTCGCATGTAGTGCTCGCGCTCGTCGGGAAGCAGTCCGTGCAGGGCGACGCGGCCGAACAGGTAGTAGCCCCTGGAGGGATCGAAGAACAGGTCCCGCCGGTCAAGCGCGACCGAGGTCCAGACGGACATCATGGGCGTCCACCTGTTGTTGCCCGCCCGCAGGGCCGGATCGAAGGGGCGGTAGACGGTGTCGTCGTAGGCAATCCTGACAAGGCCGCCCCTTATCCCGCCGCCAAGGGAAAAATTCCCGGCCGGGGTAAACCAGCGGTAGCCGGTGGAAAAGCCCAGCGAAACGTAGGTCCTGTGGAAGCCCATAAGGAATTCCCTGGGGGGCATCCTGCCGGCCTCGCGGAACTCGTCGAACGAGGCGAAGCCGTCGGGAAAGGCGTAGGACTCGTCGCCGTGGAAGAACGGCGCGCTGTTGTTCATCGCCGCCAGCCGCCTGGACCAGTCGACGGAAAAATCGAAGCCCCCGGAAAGCGGCAGCCCGAAAAGCCAGCGCTGGTGGTAGGAAAGCGAGCCGCTGGCCGCCTGGGGCGACGCGTTGACGTTAAAACCAAGCTGGTTGCCGGATCCCCGGAAGTTTATGTCGTTCACGCTGACAAGGGCCGAGATCGGGAACGTGTCGGGCTCCGCGCTCCCGGTGAACGTAAGGCCCAACTGAAGTTCCGTGGTCGGCTGCTCCTCGACGACGAAGACAAGATCCATAAGGCCCTCGGCGCTTCCCGGCGGCGTCTCCGGCATGACCACGGAAAAGAACCGCAGGTTCATAAGGTTGCGCCAGGCCTCCTCGACCTTGGTCCTGGAAAAAACGTCCCCGGGGATCAGGGGAATCTCGCGAAGGACGACGTCGGTCCTGGTCCTGTCGTTCCCCACGATCGATATGCTCTCGATGTGCGCCCTGCCCCGCTCTATGATAAGTATGTGGTAGGCGACGGTGTTGTTCACCGTGTCCCTTCGCTCGTCGGTGCTTATGGTGTTGAAGATATAGCCGTTCTCGAAGTAAAGGTCGGCGACCCTCTGCAGGTCCGCCAGCACCCTGCGGGCGTTGACCACCTCGCCGGGCCTGGACCGTATCAGGGCCGAGAGCGTCTCGTCCGAGAATATCCTGTTTCCCTCGAAGGTGACGCCGGCGAAGGTGTACCGCGGCCCCTCGCTTATGTTGAAGGTCAGGATAAGGTTGTTGTTCCCCCTGGCGTCCCTGACGATCTCCTGCGTCACGTCCAGCACGACCGCGTCGATGAAGCCCCTTTCGTGGTAGTACACGGCCAGCGCGGCGCGGTCGGCCACAAGCCTGGCCTCGCTGAACGCGCCGTCCCTGCCCAGGCCCCGGGTCCTTAGCGACAGCTGCCCCCTTAGGGTCCTGTCGGAAAAGGTGGAATTCCCCTCGAACCTGATTTCCTGTATCGTGACCCTTTCGCCCTCGGTAATGTGGAAGGCAAGGACCGTGTTGCCGCCAATTTCCTGCAGCTCCGACCTGACCTGCACGTCCGGAAAGCCCCTTTCAAGGTACAGGTTGACGATCGCCTGCTCGTCCAGGTGTATCCTGACGTGGTTCACGACGTCCCTGGGGCCGGTCGAGATGGTGTCCAGGAGCGCGTTCCGCCTGACCGCCGAGTTCCCTATAAAACTGATCCTGTCTATGACAGGGCGCTCCGTGACGGCGAAGCGAATCAGCACGTCGTTGCCGACGGGCTCCAGGGAGGGCTCTATCATGTCGAAGTACTCCAGGGCCCAGAGCATCCCCTGGAGCTCCCAAAAAAGCGAGTAGTCGAAGGGGCGGCCCCGGAACGGGTTGACGATCCCGTCCAGGTCGGCGGCCCTGACGTTCCGCAGGCCCGTAAAGGCGACGTCCCTGATGTGCCTGTTCAGGTACCACTCCCCCTGTTCCTGGGCAAGACCCGCCGCGGCCGCAAGCGCAAAGGCAACCGCAAGAAAAACCTTTCGAAGTAAATGGGCGCGCATCAAAGCTCCTAAAATAACCTGCTCAAGGTCAGGGTGATAGAGTTGTCGTTGACGAACCAGTTTTCCGGGGACGTCGGGACAAAGTCCCAGCGTATGCGAAGGTTGTAGTCGTTGATCACCGGCCCCTGGAAATCAAAGCCGATGTCCGGCTGCAGGACCAACCCGCCCCGCTCGGCCCTGTTGGCGTCGTGGCGCATGGAAATCATCCCCTGGACGAACATGTTCTGGCCGACGTACTTGCCGCCGAAAATCGTCGTGTTATCAAAATAGTTACCTAACCTGCCGTTTATGTCAACATGCGGCTGCATGAGCCCCGTCTGCGTGAACAGGAAGTTCTGCAGCGCCTGCGTCCGTATACTGAACATGTCCAGCCGCGTAAAGTTACGGATATGCTGCTCCATCGTCCTTACGAACGTGAACTGCGCAAGAAGATCCGACGTGGTAACCAAAAACGCCCGCATGGGATCCATCCCGTCCTGGCCGTAAGCGCCCGGGCCGGCGATGTTCTGCCCCAAAAGCGTGAAGATCTCCACCTGGGAAAGCGGGGGCGACGACTCGAAGCGGGCGGTGAACGAGGTCAGGGGCGCGTTGTCCACGATCATCGAGACGGTAAGGGGGCCGCTCTCGTTGCGGTCCCGAATCTCGGCGCGGGCGGTGATGGTGGGATCGAAGCCGAGCTCGTTTTCCCGGAAGACCAGAAGGCCGGATCTTATGTAAAAACTCCGCTGGAAATAGAAAATCTCGCCACCCCGTATCCTGACGTCGCCGGTCACCGAGAACTGCCGCGCGGCGGAATCGGCGGTGACGTAGACCCTGGTGCCCATTTCCGGGGTCGCCCGGACTATGGGGAACTGCGCGGAGGGGTAAAGGAATTCCGCGACGGGGCCGGTGGTTACCGTCACGTCGGCCATAAGCGGCACCCTTACCCTGGAAAAAGGCTCCCTTCCGTGCCCAATCTCGTCGGTGTCGACGCCCATCCGGACGTTGTTGGCCCACAGATCCCCGGAATGGGAAAACGTGCGGTCCTGCATCGAGACGTTGAACCTGCCGGCGACGTCGCCGTTGACCATAAAGCCGGTCACGTTCAGGTCCAAGGGAATCGGCGACTCCCTGGGGACGGCGATGTCTATGCTGAAGACGTCCGGTATCCAGCGCTCGAATCTGAACCTGGCCGACACGGTGCCCGCCCCGCCCCCAACGGCCGTGGGCACCGGGCCGAAGCGAATCTCGTCGCCGTCGAACACCGCCGTAAAGGGAACCGGACGCAGTTCCACGGGTATGGCCTGGGGTATGTGGATGCGGACGCCGGTGCCCCTGGCCTGGCCGTAAAACTCCGGATCGCCCAGGGTCCCGCGTATGTCTATCGAGGCGGTAACGTAGCCGTCGCTTATAAAGAACTCGTTCATTACCGGAAGGATGGCGAAGAGCCCCGCCAGGTCGATGAAAAGGTCGTTGCACCGGGCGTCGATCCGGTTGTCCCTTATGGTGCCGATGACGGATCCCCGGACGGGGAAAGGGCTGGAAAGGGCCAGGAAGAAATTGTCGTCCGGATCCATATGGAAGCGAAGCATGTTGCGCGGCCCGCCGGAAACGGCGACCGCCGAGCCTTCCCTGGAAAACACGAAATCGAAGTCCTGCGCCTGGGCGCCCTCGCCGTAGCGGAACCCCCTGAAACGGGCGCTCCCGGAAAAGGAATCCAGGGCGGCGCCGATTTCCATCCACGATTCGGCCGGGCCGAAGGCGGCGTCAAGCGACACCGCCCCCTCGACCGGCCGGCCGCCGAACTCGCCGCCGAAGTCCACCAGGGCGACGACGGCCCCCTCCGCCCGGCTAAGGGCAAGACCGGACACCCCCGCCTCCAGCCCGGCGAAATTAACCCGCAGGCTGTCCAGGGTAAACCGCTCGCCGTGGACACCCGCACGGACGCTCGCCGTGAACTCCCCGGAACCCACCCTTCCGTTTACCGAGAAAAGATCCAGCTCGGCGACCAGGGAATCGGCCTCGCGGGAATTCCAGGCAAGACGGAGATCCCCGCCGGCGGTGGCGTGGCGCAGGTTCCCGGAAAAACGGTACAGGCGCACGCCGGATCCGGAAAGGGCGAAGTCCAGGGCGCCGTCCGAAAAGGATCCCACGGCCAGGTAGGACTCGAGCCCGTCGTTTAGCAGGAACCTCCCCGTGACGCCGGAAAGGCCGTCCGGCCAGTAAAAGCTCGCGCCGCCGGAAAGCGGGCCGACGGCGTCCTCGTAAAAAAGCACGGGAAAGACCGCGCCCCTTTCGTTGGCGCTGCCGGAAACCAGGATCCGCGCCGAACCGGCGGGGCCGGCCATATTGGACAGCTCCAGCCGCTCCAGCCCCATCGACCACAGTCCCGGCGAGCCGAAGTCCAGGCTCGCGTCCACGGAAAGCAGGGCCGGGCGCCCCAGGAAAGGCACGGGGAAGCCGTCCGCCCGGACGTGGCCGGAGTATCCCCCGCCGTCCCCCCGGAGGCTCACGTCCAGGCCGTTGGACCCGCGCACGACCACGGAACTCCCGTCGAAGGATCCCTCGACAAAGTACCCCAGGCTTCGGTAGCCGGCGTTAAGGTAAAAGCCCACGGCCCGCCCCTCCGGGGCGCCGAACTCGACGCCGCCTGAGAACGAGAAGGCCTCGCCCCTCCAGGAAAGGCTGCTCTCGCCAAACGCCAGGCCGCCTTCCGTCCCGGACAGCGAGACGGTCCCCCCAAGATCCCCGCCGGAAAAGACGACGGCGGGAACCTCGTACCACAGGCCGGCGAAGTCCGTGCCCAGGCGAACCTCGGCGCAGACGACGGCCCCGTTCCCAATGAACGCGCCCGCCGGCGCGGGCAGAAAGGAACCCCTGGGCATGGCCATCTCGACGACGTCCCGCACGGGGAACGAATCCACCAGGACGGTCGCCTCGATCCGCCGGGGCTCGGAATCCATGGATCCCCGCAAAAGGACCGATCCCGGCCCGCCGGCCCCCCGCCACAAAAGGGAGGCCTCGAAACCCCCGTCCGGGCGCAGGGTCGCGCCCAGGGCCGCGGAGCCGGTGTCCCCTACCCGCAGGGCGTCGGTCGCCAGGCTTATCCGGCCGTCCCCGATCCCTATGGCAATCTCCGAATTCAGCTCCCTCATCCGCGACACGCTGAAGCCGTCAAGCGAAAGTGCCCCCTCCACCGCGAGGGGGCCGAAGGAGGCGTCCCCCGCAAAGGCGACGCCGCCGAAAAAACGCGAGTCCGGATCGTCCGTCTCGGGAATGGAAAGGCGAAGCGCGCGCACGCCTAGCCCGTCCCCGTCGCCCAGGACGCTTACCTCGAACGCCGCCCCCTCGGGGGACTCGCCGGCGAAATTCACCGAGTAGTCAAGGCCGCCGCTGGGATCCCTCAGCAGCGAGGCCCTGCCGGAAAGCTCGATGTCCGTGAGCTGGCGCAGGGGCTCCAGCCCCCCGGAAAGCGCCACGAAGTCGCCGAGCCTGAAATTCCAGGCGTCCACCCTGGCGTCCACGCCGCCGTCCGCGAAACTGTACTCCAGCGACAGGTCCAGGGGGAACCTGTCGGGGACCTTCCGCACGGCCAGCACGCCGTCCCGCACGGCGACGGAGAAGCTGGCCGGGCCGGAGCTAAGCGCGTCCCCCGTGACGGCGGGTATCGTGAAGAACCCTTCCCCTTCCCCGGAATCGACGCAGCCGGAGCCGTGAAGGCGCATCTCCAGCCGCACGCCGACCGGGGCGCCAACCGGCTGCGCCGCCGAGACGCCGACGCTCCACCTGCCGTCCAGGCTTACCCGCGAGCCGTCGATCCCGGAGTTAAGGTTAAAGGTGTCCACCCGAAGCCAGTCGCCCCCGCCCCCGACGACGAAGGTGCCGTTGCGGACCCGCACGGTTATGTCCCCCGGAAACGCCAGGCCGATGGATCCGGAAAAGCCGTTCCGGCCGGCCAGGGAGTCCAGCAGGCGCAGAAGGTCGCCGTCCCGCGCCGTGTTCAGGTCGACGACCGGCGCGTCCAGGATCAGGGATCGGACGTTAAGGGTCCTTCTGAACAGAAGGTCCGGGAAGGAGTACGCAAGCCGGAAGCGGGATACCGTAAGGACCGGGGACTCGCCGTCCCCCGCCACGCTGACGTTGCGGACGTCGAAGGCGCCGAATATCGAGGGGCTTATCGAGGAGTACCTGATTTCCCTGCCCAGCTCCTGTTCCAGCCGCCCGATCAGGTCGTCCCGGACGCTCGCCATCCCGACGCTGACCACCCGCCAGACGGGAAGCAGAATCGCGGCGCCCAGCCCCAAAAAGGCCAGAAGGATGAGAACCTGGAAGCATAGCCGAAAGGGAAACCGTTTTTTTTCCACCCTGCTCTCCCCGCAATGTCCACCGGTCGGGCAGACACTACTATTATAACACACTGGCGCGGGTTTTGTTTCATGGAAACGCCGGCACACGCCGCCTTGAATTTTCCGGGGAACCGCGCTAGCCTGTTGCCGTGTTCACCGACATTCTTGACAATTTCGTCGTGTTCGAGGGGGGCGACGGCAGCGGGACCAGCACCCAAATGGGGCTTCTGGGCGGAAGGCTCGCGGGGGGGAACCCGGTTTTCTTCCCCACCGCCGAGCCCACGGACGGGGCCGTAGGGCGGCTGATCCGCCTTGCCCTAAAGGGCAGCCCCGCCCTGGAACCGGGCACCCTGGCCAGGCTTTTCGCCGCGGACAGGAACGAGCACCTCTACGCCCCGGGCGGCGTCCGCGATCGCTGCCTGCGCGGCGAGCTCGTCGTCTGCGACCGCTACGTGCTTTCCTCGCTCGCCTACCAGGGCATCGAGTGCGGCGAGGACCTTCCCCGCGCCCTGAACTCCGGCTTCCCCGCGCCCGGCCTGCTCCTGTTCTTCGACCTGGATCCCCTGGACGCGCGGGAACGGATGAGGTCCCGCGAGTCCCTGGACATCTTCGAGAACCTGGAATTCCAGCGGAAGGTCAGGGACCGCTACCTTTCCCTGCTGGACGAGTACCGGAACGCGGGGGGCGTCCTGGAGACCATAGACGCCTCGCGGGATCCGGAAAAAGTGGCCCTGGACGTGTGGAGGGCGATATCGCAAATGCCGATAATGAAAAGAGGAGCCCAGGTGGATGCGTAAAAGACACTTCGCGACGGCCGTTCTGTGCCTCGCCCTTTTTTCGGCGGCGGTCCCGGCCGACGCCTACACCGTCACCTTCAAGGAGCAGTTCTACCGGCTGTTCCACATGCACCTGACCCGCGACCCGGACAACTTCATCGAGAACATCTTCTGGCTGGAAAGGGCCCTGGCGGCCGACTTCGCCAACCCCCTGCACGCCCTGGCCCTAATCGAGACCGAGATCCAGTGGGAACTTTACCGCTACCTGTTCATGATGCACCTGAACGTCAAGATGGTGGAGCAGTACCTGTTCCTGGGCAACATGTGGAACAAAAGGCGGGCCTTCTTCTTCAACGCCCCCTGGCGCGACCAGAACCTGGAAAGCCTGGAAATTGCCGAGAAAACCTTCCGCGCCGCGATGTACTACTGGGAGGCCGCGCAGAGGTGGGCGGCGCTGGCCAGGGACAGGCGGTTCCGCTTCGTCGAGCTGCCCAGGGTGCAGTTTTGGGTGGACTCGGCCTACCGCATCGAGACCGGCGATCTTAACTACGGAAGGACGATCCGCAGGGAGCTGGCGAACATACAGAGGGTTCGCGAGCAGTTCCGGGCGATGCCCGACGTCATCCCCTGGCCGCAACCGCCCCCGCTCCCGCCGTTTCCCTGGTAGCTTCCCCGGCCGGCCGCTACTGCTCCGCCAGCCAGGACCGCCCCCGGCGCAGGGCCGCGCCCGGGAATTTTTTGTTGATGTCCAGGATCGCCTCCTCCAGACGCCGGTCCCTTTCCTCCGCCCCGCCGAAAAGCTCCCCCTGCCTTTCGGCGCCGTCCTCCAGGTTCATAAGGCCGGCGCCCAGAAGCCGCACCCCCCTGCCCCTCCGGTATTTTTTGCGGAACAGTCCCAGGAGCCTGTCGTAAAGATCGTTCAGCGTGGCGACGTGGCCGGAACGGCTTTCCCGCGCGCCCTCGGTCGAGAAGTCGCCGTAGCGGATCTTTACCGACACGGTGCGGCTTTGCCATTTGCCCTCCAGAAGCCGCCAGAGCAGCGACTGGCAAAGGTCGAACAGGACGCTCTCCATGGCGAACTCGTCGTGCAGGTCGAAGGCGAAGGTCCGCTCGGTGCTTATCGAACGGGTCTCCCTTTCCTCCTCGAAGGCCGCGCCCTCTCCACGCACGGCGCGGTACAGGAACCGCCCCTTGGCCTTGCCGAAAAGCGAGGCGAGGGCGCCCGGGGAAAGGCGGAAAAGGTCGTCCCCGGTTCGGATCCCGTGCTTCCTGAAAAGCCCGTGCGTCGCGTCCCCGGTCCCCCAGATTTTTTCCGCCGGCAGGGCGCGCATGAACGCCTCCTCGCCGCCCGGGGGGATAACGCAAAGGCCGTCCGGCTTTGACATCCCGGAGGCGATTTTGGCGAGGTACCTGTTGGACGAGACCCCGACGGAGACGGTAAGCCCCGCCTCCCCGGCGACCCGCCTCTTTACGCTCCGGGCGACCGCCTCCGGCGGCCCGAACAGCCCCTCCGTGCCGGTAACGTCGATGAAGGCCTCGTCTATCGAAATCTGCCGGACCTCGGGGGAGAACCCGCCGAATATGGCCATTATCTCGTCCGACTTCTCCCGGTAGCGCCCCATGTTGCCGCGCAGGAAGATCCCGTCCGGGCAAAGCCTCGCGGCCTGCGCCACGGGCATCGCCGAGCGCACCCCGAAACGCCTGGCCTCGTAGGAGGCCGCCGAGACCACGCTGCGGCGATCCCCGGGCAGGCCGCCGACGATTACCGGCTTTCCCCTGCACTCCGGCCGGTCAAGCTGCTCGACCGAGGCGTAAAAGGCGTCGATGTCCGCATGGATGAAACACGGCACGGCCCACCCCCCGGCCCTAGGAGCCGGCGCCCCCTTCCAAGGCCTTCCCTATGACGTCGCGGACGCGATCCGCCAAAACCATCTTGCGGTCCTCGTGGGGGATGTCAACGACGTTGATGGGATCGCAGAAGGTGATCCTGACCGGGCAGGAGTTTGCCCGGTAGTTCCTCTCGAAAACCTCGTAGGTGCCGGCCAGGGCCACCGGGACGATGACCGCCCCGGACTGCGCCGCCAGCTTGAACGAGCCCGGACGGAACGGCAGAAGCCCCTTGCCCCGTGAACGGCTGCCCTCCGGAAAGATAATCATGCCTCCGCCGGCCTTAATCCTCTTGACGCCGGCGTTTATGGTTTTAAGCGCCTTGCGGGGGTTCCTGCGGTCGATGAACAGGCCGCCCAACACGGATATCCACACGTTAAGAAGGGGGATGGCCATAAGCTCCTTCTTCGCGACGAAGCCGAAGGGCCTGCCGGCGTAGCCCAGCAGCATCAGGATGTCGGCTATGCTGGCGTGGTTGCTGACGAAGCAGATCCCGCCGGATTTCGGCACGTTTTCCCTGCCGACGACGGTCATCTTGCACCCGATCAGGACGATAAGCCCCCGCGCCCAGCCCTGGACGAGGCGGTATATGAAAACCGACATGGGCCTGCGAAGCCCGACAAAGCCGAGCAATACCGCCAACAGCGCAAAAGGAACCAAGCCTATAACCCCAAGAACCACGAACGCAAAACAGACAACGGTTTTTATCATCGCCGACCTCCAGTCCGTATATACTCCCTCTTTTCCCGGGGATAATCAACGGCCCCACGGCGAAGGGCGAGCCATGTTACCATTCAAGGACAGGGAAGACAAAAATCGCACAGGAAACGGATAGCGCCCCTAACAAAAAACACCCGTCTCCACGCCGCACCCGGCGCAACGGTAAAAGGTCTCCCCTAGATTCGCAAGCCCGGCGGTCTCCGTCCTATAGCCCAAACGCCGAACCAAAACCGCCCCGCAAGCGTGGCAGAGGGTGACGTTTTCCTCCCCGGGGATATTGCCCGTGTACACGAAACTAAGCTTTTTTCCGGCGCGTTCCCTTGCGCGAAGCAGGAAAGCGGGATCCGTGGGCGGGGCCTTCCACCAGTAGTTTGGATGGTAGGCGGAAAGGTGCCAGGGTATCCCGGCGTCAAGCGAGGCTATGAAACCGGCGCAGGCGTCCAGTTCCCCGGGGGAATCGTTCATGCCCGGGACGACCAGGGTGGTGATCTCGACGTGGACCCTTTTCACGCGGGCGAGCCGGACAAAGGCCAGCACCGCCTCGAAGGCGCCCTTGGCGCCGCCAAGGGTCTGCCCGTAGGTCTCCGGGGAAAAGCATTTCAGGTCTATGTTGGCGGCGTCGGCCAGGGAAAGGATTTCCCCCGCCGCCCCGACCTCGGCGCAGCCGTTGGTGACCAGCACGTTGGCGACGCCGCGCTTCCGCGCCAGCGACATGCAGTCCAGCAGGAATTCCGCGTGGACCAGGGGCTCGGAATACGTGTAGGCAATCGCCCGAACGCCCCTGTCCAAGGCGGCGGAAACGATATCGCCGGGTTCCGCCCGGTCGCCCGGAACCGTGCCCGCCCGGGCAATGCGCCAGTTCTGGCAGAAGGGGCAGCCCAGGTTGCAACCAGCGAAGCCGACGGAAAGGATGTCCGTGCCCGGGCGAAAATGGAAAAGGGGTTTTTTCTCGATAGGGTCAACGGCCAGGGCCGTCACGCGGCCGTAAAAGGGCAGGACGCCCTTGCCGCCCAGGCTTCCCCGCGCGCCGCAAAACCCGAGCCCCCCGTCCGGTATCTGGCAACGGCGGGGACAAAGGGCGCAGCGGACGCCGGTTTCGCCGGCGAAAAAACGGCCCCCCCGCCCCATCCTACATGAAGGCCCGGTTTTCCGAGCCAGTCCCCGAGGCGGATCCCGAGCCGGGCGCGCCCGCCCTCATAAAGCGCTCCCGTATCTCCATGGACTTGTTGGCGAATTTCATCGGGCTGTCCACCTCGAAAGGCTCAAGGATAACCCCGTGAGCGCCCTTCCGTATCCACAGCCGTATCAGCGGAACCCCCTCCCCCGCCTCGGTGACGGCGGACGGGATTTCCTCGACGGAAAGGACGTCGTCGAACTTAAACTCCAGGATCGTCGGGTGGGAACCCAGGGGATCGTACACAAGGATCAGCTTGCTCTTTTCCGACGGATGCTGCCTGGGATACCCCGCAAAGGAAAGGGCGTTTTTTGGCTTTCCGCCCGAATACTTTGCGATATCCTTTAAAGGCAGCGCCTCAAGGTACGCGTTTTTCATACACCCTCCTTGGCCCGGCGCGTTCCCCGCGCCGCGTGCCCTTTTCAGCAAAAAAAAGCGATGAACCGTAAGCCGGGTTCTGTTACCAGCTTTCCGAAACGCATCGGCGTTTCGGAAAGCCATAGACCACCATCTGTCTGGAAAGACCGTTCCCGGCCTTTTCCGTGCAGCCTACCCGCGCTTGGCCGACGGGCCGCCGGCGCGGCCGGAAAACCGGCCGCCGCGCTGCTTGGCTTTGCTCCTGACGAGGCTTGCCGTTCCGGCCGCGTCGCCGCCGCCGAGGTGGGCTCTTACCCCACCCTTTCACCCTTACCCCCGGCCGCCGGAAAGGCGGCCGGCTGGCGGTTTGCTTTCTGTTGCGCTGTCTGTCCCGGGATCCGCGGAAACAAGCGTTTCCGTAAACCCCGGGCCCGGGGGTTACCCGGCGTCATGCCCTGCGGAGCCCGGACTTTCCTCCGGGCGCCTGGGGATATACCCCGGGCTCCCGGCGGCGGTCAGGTCCATCGCCAAAATCACTCGTCAAATTCGACGGGCTTTTCCTCCTCCCTGTCGTCCTCCTCGAAATCGTCCTCTTCCTCGTCCGGATCGTACAGGGCCCCGGAATCGCCCGAATCAAAAAACACCTCCTCGCCGTCGGAGGTTTCCTCGTAAAACAAAATACGCGAACAATACGGGCAGAAAATGAATTCCTCGCCCAGGCGGACGTTGTTGGAAAACTGGGCAGGAAGGATCATGTGGCAGCCCATGCACACGTTGCCCTTGATGGCGACGATGCCTATCCCCATCTTGTTGCGGAGGATCCGCTCGAACTTGAACACGACCTCCTTGTCCAGATCGTCGGTCAGTTCCCTCTCTTCCTTTTGCAGAGCCTCGATCTGCGCGTTCTTTTCGGCCTTCTCGGCCTCGATTACCGACCGCCTCTCGGCAAGCTCCTTTTCCTGCTGCTCGATAAGCCCGGCGTGGGACTTTATCTGCCCCCCCAGTTCCAGAAGGGTCTTTTCCTTATGCTGAACCTCCCTGCCGTACTGCTGTTCCCTTTCCTCGGCGGTGTGGCGCTCCTTGTCCAGGGCCTCGTACTCGCGCTGGGTGTTGATCTCGGAGATGGTCTTCTCGGCCTTTTCCCGCGCCGCCTCCGCGTCCTTCAGAAGCGCCCTGGCCTCCTCCTCGGCGACCTTGATTTTCTCGTACTCAAGGTTCTTGTCTATGAACGATTTGCGGGTCCTGTTGTACGCCTCTTCCAGGTTCACAAGCTGCTTGGGTATCTCCAGGATTGCCTGCTCCAGCCGTATCTTCCGCGAAAGAATGTCCTGCAGCACCCGCAGTTTGTTAAGCTCGTTTTCCGTTACCATATCTGCTCCTTATATTTTCGCACCTAGTTATCCAAAAAGTCCTTGAGCTTCGTCGCCCGCCTGGGGTGGCGCAGCCTTCGCAGGGCCTTCGCCTCGATCTGCCTGATACGCTCCCGCGTCACCTTGAACAGCAGGCCGACCTCCTCCAGGGTAAGCGAGTAGCCGTCCCCGAGCCCGAAACGCATCTTCAGCACCTCCTGCTCGCGGGGCGGCAGGGTGGCTAGCACGTCCGAGACCTCCTCCTGCAAAAGCGTGCGGGCGGTGCGCAGGGCCGGGTTTTCCACGTCCTTGTCCTCGATAAAGTCGCCAAGAAGGGAATCCTCCTCCTCGCCGATCGGCATCTCCAGGCTGATCGGTTCCTTGGCGACCTTTTTGACCTGCTTGACGCGCAGAACCGTCCAGCCGAGTCGCTCGGCGACCTCCTCGTCCGTCGGCTCCCGTCCCAGGGACTGCAAAAGCTGGCGGGATTCCCGCGAGACCTTGTTGATCTGCTCGATCATGTGGACGGGGATGCGGATCGTCCTTGCCTGGTCGGATATCGACCGGGTAATCGCCTGCCTTATCCACCAGGTCGCGTAGGTCGAAAACTTGAAGCCCTTCTTGTACTCGAATTTCTCGACGGCCTTTATAAGGCCGATGTTGCCCTCCTGGACCAGGTCGAAAAAGTGAAGCCCCCGGTTGGTGTACTTCTTCGCGATGGAAACCACCAGCCTAAGGTTGGCCTTTATAAGCCGGTCCTTGGCGCGCTTCATCTTGTCCCTGCCGTCGCGTATCTCCTTGGCCATAAGGCTGATGTTCTCGCTAGATTCCTCGAACTCGTTCTCTATCGAGCGGAGGTTTTTTTCCTTTACCTGTATCAGCCGGATCTTTTCCTTGATTTCGTCGGCGGTAAGCCCAAGATCCTCCTCCAGCCTTTCCCTTTCGGCCTGGATCGTAAGGTTGCGCCCCAGGGTACGCAGGTCCTTTAGCGACTCGACCCTAAGGTGCCTGCCTATGCGCTCCTGCTCCCTTCTGTTCTCGCTTATTTCCGTGGACGCCTTGATAAATTTTTCCGATATGTCCTGCAGCTCGTCGGGGTGGATCTGCACGTTCTTTAGCACGCGGTTGATCCTCCTGCGAAGGCCGGCGATGTCCTTGTCCGTAAGGTAGTCCACCCCCCGGTCTATCAGCCGCTGCTTGATTTCCACGTAGTGCTTCAGGTCCGCCTGGATCGTCCGCAGGCCGTCCTTGTAGAACGAGCCCAGGCGCTTGCGCTCCGCCATGAACTCGGTCATCTCCTTTTTGGAAAGGTTCATCTCCCGCAGGTCCTTTTTGGAGAACACCTCCTCGGAGATTCGGTAGAACTCGGGGATGACCATGCCGGACTTCTTGATCACGTCCTTTATGATGTTCTCCCCTTCCTCCATCTGCCTGGAAAGCTCGATTTCCTGCTCCGCCGTAAGAAGGTTCTCCCGCCCGATTTCCCGCAGGTACATCCGCACAGGATCGTCCACCAGGGACGCCTTCTTGTCGGCCGAATCGGCGCGTTTCTTGCCCGGCTCGGCCCGCTTGGCCTCCTCCGGCTTGCCGTCGTCGTCGGAGGAATCGTCCTCCTCGACTATCTGCACGCCGTTGGCCTCCAGCAGGGCGAGCACCGGCTCTATCTTGTCGGTCTCGGATATGTGCGCGGGCAGGGAGTCAATCAGCTGCTCGAAGGAAATCGTTTTCTTTTCCTTCGCCTCCTCGAGCAGCTTGGCCACGTCGGGATCCATTTCCAGGGCCTCGCCCACGGCTTCCGCCCCGTCCCCGTCGATCCGCGCCTGGCCGGAATCCACGGCATCCGTCTCCATGGACCGGGAATCCCCGCCGCTTTCCACTTCTTTGTGCGTATCCGTCATTACTTACTTACCTTCCAGTATGCGTATTTCGGCGTCAAGTCGCATTTTCTCGGCAATCAAATCCTGAAAATCGCCCCCGTCGTCCCCCGCGCCGAAATTCCGTTCCATAAGCCGCAGCTCGCCGGCTATCTCGGAAACCCTGCGGCGGAGTTTCTTGGTCCTTACCCTCTTTATGCCGTCCTCCATCATTTTCCTTGGGTCGCAGGCCTCCCCAATCTCGAACTCCGGGGAAATCCCCCTTTCCACCACGAATTCCCGCAGCCCGTCCCAGGTTATGCGGGACAGAAGGGCCTCGGTGCCCTCCTCGCCGTTCATAAGGCATTCCTCCAGGGCGACGAAAAGTTCCTTCGCGGCGGGATCCTCAATTTCCCGCATGGCCACGGAGGCGCGGAACTCGGCGTACAGGCCCGAGTTGACCGCCACCAGGACGAGCAGGAACAGCTCGTCGTTCATGCGCACCGTTTTTTCCGCGCGACGGGATCCCTCGGCCCCCGCCTCCGCGCCGGGGCGCCTTCCCCGCCCGTAGTCGGCCCTTACCGATTCCCTGTCCGCGCGAAACGCATCGGCGGCGACCTCTAGGCATGCGTCCCGTTCCGTCTGTGAATTAAGCGCGTCCAGATACGGGTAAAGCACGGTAAACGCCCCCGCCTTACCCTGGGGTACGGAGGTGTCGTACAGCGCCTTGCCTCTGGCGATAAGATACTCAAGGTCCATTGTAACGTTTTGCATCGACTTCATCAAGGTTTCCGCGCCGAATTTTTGCAGAATGTCGGCAGGATCCTTCATTTCCTCCCCCCCGGCGGCCTTTCCCCGGGCGGCCAGCGAGCAGGCAAGGCCGTTTTTGCGGCAGGCCACGATGCCCCTGTCGGCGGCCTTCAGCCCGGCCTCGTCGGAATCGAAGACCAGCACCGCGGAGTCCGCCCAGTTGCGCAGGATCCTGGCCTGATCGTCGGTAAAGGAGGTGCCGCAGGGTGCCACGGCGTTCGTGACGCCGGCCTGGTGCAGCGCGATGACGTCCATGTAGCCCTCGGCCACGTAAACGGTCTTGCTCCTGCGAATCTCCAGCAGGGCCAGGTCCAGGCCGTAGAGGATCCGTCCCTTGCTGTAGGCGTCCGTCTCGCGGCTGTTGACGTACTTTGGCGGCTCCCTGCCGTCGGACTGCACCGCCCCGGGAAGCGCCCTGCCCCCGAACGCGACCGTCCGCCCCTGCCTGTCGCAGATGGGGAACATCAGCCGGCCGGAGAAGAAGGCCATCCCCCTGTAGTTCGCCGAGAAAAGCCCGGACCCGTCCAGGAAGTCCCCGGAATAGCCCTTTTCCCGCAGGAACCGGTACAGCCAGTTCCTGTCCGGGGGGGAGTAGCCCAGCCTGAAGCGCGCGATCATTTCCCTGTCGATTTTCCTGGACAGAAGGTAGTCCAGGGCGGGTTTTCCCTCCGGCCTTTCCAGCAGGAAGTGGCCGAAAGTGACGGCGGTGCGGCGGTACAGCTCGAAAAGCTGCTCCCTGCGGGAGTGCTCCGCCTCGTCCGCCGCCGCGTCCCGCCGGCTCCCCTCCTCGTACGCTATCTCCACGCCGAACCTGCGGGCAAGGCCCCTGATCGTCTCGGGAAAATCGGTCTTTTCCATGTCCATGACAAAGCCGACTATCCCGCCGCCCTTCTCGCAGCCGAAGCAGTTGTAAAGCTTCTTGTCCGGATCCACCTTAAGCGAGGGCGTGCGCTCCTGCCCCCCGGCGTGGAACGGGCACCTGCCCCAGTAGGATCCCCCGCGCTTTTCCAGCCGGATGTACCCCTCGACCACGGCGACGGCGTCCAGCCGGTCCTGCACCTCCTGAATGGTCGACTTGGCTATGCGGCCGCCCATACGCCCGGGGGCTACCTAAGCGACTCGTGGAACTCCCTGGCGAACCTGTTGTGCTCCGCCAGGGTCCTGGAAAAATTGTGGCGACCGCCCCCGCCAGGCCTAAGCGCGAAAAACAGGTAGTCGGTCCGCGCCGGGCTGAAGGCCGCCCGCAGGGCGACCGCCCCGGGGGAGGCTATCGGCGCGGGGGGCAGCCCGGGGACCATGTAGGTGTTGAACGGGCTGCGAATCACAAGATGCCTGTACAGGATCCTGTTGCCGTAGCGCCTGTGCAGGATCGTCTCCTCGTGATCCTCGCCCAGAACCTCGGCAAGGATGTACACAATCGTGGCGCAGGACTGCAGCATCATGCCGATGCCCAGCCGGTTCGAGAAAACCCCCGCCATGACCGCCGCCTCCTCCGCCACCCGGTGCTCCTTCTCGACTATCGAGGCCAGGACGACCGTCCTTAGCAGTTCCTCCGGCGACATGGCAAGCATCCCGGCGTCGATCGCGGCGATCTGGGCGAAGAAGTTCTCGGCCATCGCGTGCACGACCCTGGCGGCGGGAAAGCCGGCGGGAAACAGGTAGGTGTCCGGGAACAGAAAGCCCTCCATGGTCGGGGCCGGAACGCGGAACCTGGCCAGGGTTTCCGGGTCCGAGGCGGCGTCCATGAATTCCCGCGCCGTGGTCACGCCCGCGCCCTCCATGATTAGAGCCGTCTCCCTTACCGTAAGACCCTCCGGCACGGTGACCCGCACCAGGACCTCCCTGCCCGATTCCAGAAGGCCGCGTATGGCCATCTGGCTGGAGGGAACCTCGATCAGGTAGCTGCCGGCCCTTACGTGGCCGTCGCGGAACCTGGCCATCAGGTTCCAGAAGTCCCTGTTCCGGATAAGGCCGGCGGCCTCCAGCCTGTTCCCCACCGACTGCGAGCTTTCGCCGCGCCTGACCTCGAAACGCACAACCGCGCCGCCGTCCGCCGAGCCTTCCCGTTCCAGCGCCACGCCGTCGACATACGGGAACGGGACGGGCAGGGACGGGGGCGGCGAGTTGCCGAAGGCGAAGGCCGCGATCGCGGCGGCCCCGGCCAAAAGCCCAAGGGCAACCAGGGCGGCCGCAAGGCCGATTAGTCGTCTGAAAATTCGTGGCATTCGTTCTCCTAAAAACCGCTGCTACAATACAATTTCAAGGCCCTCGACCGCAAGGCTTATCTCGATACCCTCGCCGCCGATTAGCCGCAGGTACTGGCGGGCCGAACGGAGCATCTCGTGGAGCCTTCTGTCGTCGGATCCGGGATCGTGGTGGAACAGGACCAGATGCCCAATCCCCCAGTTCATCGCGAACTCCACCGCCATGCTGTACGGGCTGTGCCCCCACCTGCGCTTCTCGATCGCCTCGATAAGCGTGTACTGGGAGTCCAGCACAATCGCGTCCACGCCCTTGAAAAAGGCCACGTTATCGTCGCCGCCAGCGAAATCCCTGGGCTCCAGCTCCGAATCCGTCGCGTATATGAACCGCTTTCCCCCGTGGCTGACCTTGTACGCGAACGAGCCGCCCGGATGGCCCATCTTCCTAAAGGAGACGGTCGCCGGCCCCACGCGGACCGGCCCCTCCAGCAGGCGGAAGGACTTTTTCGACGGCATGTCGCCCATCGACACCGGGGAATAGGGCTCGCGCATAAGCCCGGAAAGGTCGGCCTCGAAGCCCGGCCTGGGCGAGTAAAAATCCAGGGCGACCGACGGGTCAAAGGCGGGGGAGAAAAAGGGAAGCCCCTGCAGGTGGTCCCAGTGGAAGTGCGAAAGAAAGACATGGTACCTGGATCCGGCGGCGGCCTTTCCCAGCTCGCTTATGCCGGACCCGCAGTCGAAGACTATGCGCTCGTCGAAGCCGTCGATGTCCACGCCCACGCAGGAAGTGTTGCCGCCGACCGTGCCGAAAAGCCAGGGCGGAAGCCCGGCCATGAAACGAGCCCTGCTTTCGGGATCCGCCAGGTCCCCGGGCAGGGCCTGGCGCAGTATCGCGGACAGCTTCTCCCTGACCTGGGGCGCGCCCAAAGGGGCGGGAAGGGATCCCCGGACCCCCCAAAAACGTATCCGCACCTAACCCCCCACGGTATGCGGCTTCTTCGGGACGGATCGTTCTATAACCAACTCATCCTCCAGTTGACGAAGACAACCGTCAATCTCTTCCTTCGGGTGAAGCCTCCCCGAGTTTATCCCCGGGCACTCCCCGGCCATCCTTTCCCACGCCCGCGGCGAGCACAGAACCGAATCCCAAAAGGGAAAGGCCCTGCACTGGAGCGGCCTGGCCTCGTAAACCGAGCAGCCCCCGTCCTTCCAGAAAACGCAGTCCAGGTTCGCCTTTTCCCGCAGCGACAGGCGCTCGTAGCCCGGGACGTACGGAACCCAGCGGCACCAGGCGTCCACGAAGTCGGCGTGGCCCATGCCGAGAACCCCCGCCAGCCTGGAAAGATCCAGCTCGGACAGAAACACGAAGCCGCCGTCGTGGCGGCAGCAGCCCGAGCACCTGGTGCAGGAAAACCGGAGCCCGGCGGCATGGAAAGGCATCTCGCTCATCTGATTTTTCCAGCATACCAAATTCGCGGCCGCAATTCAAGACGCCTGGCCGCGGTTTTTTTCGCGGTCTGTCTAAACTCAGAAACAAATAGGACACCCGACTTCTGCTTGAATGGGTAAAGCACAACTCATTCGCAGGAGGAGCAGCCATAAAAGGCCGCATCGGGTGTCCGACAAACATTGTAACAGTATTCCCCCGCCAGAGGGAACTGACGAGACCGGAAACGCGGGAACCGTCGCCAAAGGCGAGGTTCCGCCTCAAGGTGCTGGACTGGCACCGCAACGAGTCGCCGAAGTTCTCCGGCGACGGCAGGCCGAACGCCGTACTGACCTGCCGGCATTTCGGCCTGCACAAGTCGTACTTCCACCGCTGGAACAAAAGGTTCGACAGGCGCAGCCTGTCCACGCTGGAAGACATGCCTACGGCCCCTAAAAAGAAGCGGGAGCCGTCATACACCCGTGAACTCGTGGGCAGGGTAAGGGAGATACGGAAGGCCGACCCCACATACTCGGCGAAAAAAATACGCCCGATCCTGCTGAGGACGATGTCCTGTGTTCCTAGCGTCGCGACGATAGGCCGGCTGATATCCCGGGAGAACCTTTTCTTTCGGGCGGACACGGAAAGGCGCGGAAAGCTCTCGAAATCGGCACGGAAGAGCCACGAGCGCAGAAGAAAGCCCTACAGACTCCTGGAGGGCGAGGCGGGAGGCCCTAGTGCACATCGCGACCCGCCCCTCCAGCCGGAACGCCAAGACCGCAATGGAAAAGACGCTGGCCAGGTTCGGGCGCGAGGCAATCTTCGTGAACGACAACGGGAGCGAAAACATGCTGGAGGCCGAGGCGTACCTTGCCTCGCAGGGCGTAACGCAGTACTGGACCAGGCCGAAAAGCCCGAAGGACAAGCCGTTCGTGGAGAGGCTCATTGGCACGCTGCAGAAGGAGTGCCTCGACTACAGCTACGAACCGATGAACGCCGCTGAGCTTCAGAGCGTGGTGGACAGGTGGCTGGACAAGTATCATCATTACCGCCCCCACGAATCGCTGGGCTTCTTGACCCCGGCCGAGCATTCGGCTACCCTCGGGATATCCATTCCAAGGAAGGCGGGTGTCCTATAGGTCGTGAGTACGGACAGTTGCCTCTGCGGCCTTGTAAAGGGTGCCGTCCTCCACGACTTTAAGAGTTCGCAGGGCATCCTAGAAGCTTTGGATAGCCAGCCGCAGGCTGTTGCGGGTGATGGTGTCGGCTTCATCGCAGTTCCTGCTGGAGGAAGGTCAGTTCGATCAATACCATCATTTGCGGATCTGCACAGGCTTGGGCATTCTTGAATGTTTCAAGGGCGGTTGAGATACCGTCTTCGTAAAAGAGTCGTCCTACGGCTTCAAAACCCTTAGTTGCAAGGTTCCTTCTGCCTTCGTTTATATCAATCGCCGCCGAAACAATGCTATCGAGTAGGTCAGTCCATTCCATTATTCCGCTTCAGCTTCGGCAAGGTTCCATCCATACTTTTCGAAAAAGTCCTCTCCAAAATATTCTATGTGGTCTTTGATAAATTTAGCCATAGTAGGATGGCAAAGGGATTTGTCGTTTGGTTCGCTGATATTCGTCCAACCTGCCTTGTTGCTTTAGCTCGAACGCTTTCAGGGCGATTTCGGCCTTTTCCGCTTGTGTCATTACCTGAACTTGTGGTATCGGTTAGCCCTCAATCCAGCTTACAGCTCAAAATGACTTCCGGCAAGGGGAAAATCCCGACCCGCCCCAAAAAAAACTTTCGCAAACCGCGAAATTTCCGCTTGACATATTGTACTAGTTCAATTAGTATTGTACTAGATAAATAGTACAAGCGACATTCGAAGGGGGGCTTATATGACGGTAGTGAAGGCCGAAAACGTGGTGAAGGACTACGGGCTGAACGGGCAGACGGTTCACGCCTTGCGGGGGGTGAACCTTGAATTCCAGGGCGGGGAGTTTTCCGTCATTGCAGGGCCCTCGGGTAGCGGGAAATCGACCTTCCTGCACCTTGCGGGCTGCCTGGACACGCTGACCGGCGGCACCATGCTTGTGGGCGGCTCGGACATGGGAAAGATGAGTCGCAAGCAGTTGGCGTTGCTGCGGCGGCACAGCATCGGGTTTATCTTTCAGGCCTACAATCTTATCCCGGTGCTCTCGGTCGAGGAAAACATTTCGTTTCCATTAACACTGCTTGGCGTGGGCAAAAAGGAAATCAGGGAACGCACGGCGAAGGTGCTGGCGGAGGTCGGTTTGGAGGGAATGGCGAAGCGGCGGCCAAAGGAAATGTCCGGCGGCCAGCAGCAGCGCGTGGCCATTGCCCGCGCTCTTGTCAAAAAGCCCGCGCTGATTCTGGCGGACGAGCCGACCGCGAACCTGGACTCCACAATCGGCAGGGAAATCCTGGAGTTGATGCTGAGCCTCAACAAAACCGAGGGAACCACGTTCATCTTTTCCACCCATGACCAGATGGTTATGGACTATGCCCGCAGGATTGTTCGCCTGCGCGACGGGCAGATTGAATCGGACGAGGTAAAGACATGACGTTGATGGGCGTTTGGGAACTAAAGAAAATCGCGTTGCGTAATCTTGCCCGGCACAAGCTGAAAACGGCGATTACGATATTCGCGATAATGATAAGCGTTTCGTTGTACATTTTCATGGACGGCCTTTTCACGGGAATGAGCTTGGAATCCCGACGGAACATTGTAAACTTTGAAATGGGCGCGGCGAAACTGCAAACAAGGGCGTACTTCGAGAAGCGGGACAACCGCCCCAGTTATGAGAACTTCGCCGGTTGGGAAGTCTATCGGGACATACTTAAGGCCGCCGGCTACAACGTCGCCCCGCGTTTCGTTTTCGCCGGCACGCTGTTTGCCCCAGGCGGTTCCGCCCCGGTTGTCTTTAACGCCGTGGATCCGGAGGCCGAGGCGCAGGTTTTGCTTTACACAAATTTTATCGAATTTGGCCGCTACATACAAAGCGGAAATTTCGAGATGGTTCTGGGCATAATGGCGGCGGAAAGGCTGGGCGTGGGAATTCCCCAGCGGCCTTTGGCAACGGAACTGATGGCACTTATCGATGAGGTTGCGCTTAACCAGGCCGAAAGGGATTTTATACTTTCGCTCTATGAACCGCTGGAACCCCGAAGGGGCAACTTTCTTGCTCCCCCGGAAATCGTGGTTCCAGGCATGGAACGCATGGTTCTAAGGCGCGGTGCGTCCCGTGCCGACATTGATCGTTTCTGGGACATGCTTGACGCGGCAGGTCGCAATAATGTGAACGTTTCCGCGCTAATCGATCTTACCGCCGTGCCGGAAAGAATTAGCATCTCCAGATGGTACGGGGAACTGATGGAAATACTCGATCCCGCAGGGCAGACGCTCATGCACGATGCCTTCTATTATGACGAGTTTCTTAACGCCTTCATGATAAGGGACGAGGTGTATTTCGACGACGAGAAAATGGCACTGATTCTGGAGACAATGCTTCGCGCCGAATTTTCGGGGGCATTGCGGCACATACAGCAGTTTTTCAGCGCGGTGGTCGTGGGCGTGGTGAATTCCCCGGATCCCGCGACCAACGGCAACATCGCCTTTATTCCCATGGACGTGATGCAGGGGGAGGAGGGGATGATGCTGGAAGGCCACGTAACGGAGCTGCTTATAAGGCACGGCGGCGCGACCCCGGCGATGTTGCCTGGCAGAAACGAAACCCCGGCTTACATAACCGCCGTGCTGGAAAGAGGGCTGGGGGGGAGTCTGCGCCCGGAGCTTGCGGTTTTTTCGTGGATGGATTATTCACAGGATTATCTTGGCTACGAGGCGATGCAGACCGGTGCCGGTTCCATGTTAAGCGGGCTGCTACTATTGCTTGCGTTCCTTGGCATTTCCAACACCATCCTGCTTGCGGTTCTGGAACGCACCAAGGAAATCGGCATGATGCGGGCGATGGGCATGAGCGACGGGCAGATGATTCAGGTTTACATGCTTGAGGCCGGGTTTCTGGGCTTTTTCGGATCGGTGCTTGGCATAATCGTGGGCTGCCTTCTCAACTACCCCATGGTTGTCCACGGGCTTGACGTTTCCGCAATGGCGGACGCGCTGGGGGGAGGGGTTGGTTTCCGCGTTACCACGCATTACCGCTCCATGTGGAACATACCGGTAATCATCGGTTCCGGTGTCGTGGCGACGCTTGTCGCCTCGTTGATGGCATTCATCCCCACGCGCCGCGCGGTAAAGATGCCGATCACCGACAGCCTGCGGTTTGATTAACGCTGACAAGGAGGAATAAAATGGCGAACGGATACGGACACTTGATGCTTGTCAAGATTGCTTACAGGAATATCTGGAGGAACAAGCGGCGGACGTTTTTCTGCCTTGCCGCGGTCGGTTTCGCGGTGTTCTTTATAGCTTTCTACGGCGGCTTTATCGACGGTTTTTCCAGAAATATCAACGAAATCGTGCAGATCTTTGACACCGGCCACGTAAGGGTCGTCTCCGCCGAATTCGAGGCGGACAGCGAATTCATGCCGGTGCAGTTCCCGGTGGCGGACGGCGAGGATGTTGACAGTCTTATTGCGCGAATCAAAACCGTGCCAGGGGTGCGGGCGGTGTTTCCCAGAATCGAAACCTTCGCGTCGCTGCACGAAAACGTGATCCGCCACGCGATGCTCTGGGGGCTTAACGTCGAGCAGGAAATGGCGCTTAACAACTTTAACCTGATTAACCGCGACGACGGCCTTATCGAAGGCCACTGGCCCAGACCTGGAAGCAACGATGCCGTCATTGGCTGGAGCCTTGCCCAAAGGACGGGGCTGTCGGTCGGCGATTTCATTCCGCTAAGCACGGTTTCGGCGCAGTTTTCCGACAGGCCCTGGGAGCCGCGCATTACCGGCATTTTCGCCTTCGACTACATGAGGTTCGACGACAATCACATTATCGTTGACTTCGAGCGGCTCCAGCGGCTTCTGGTTCTGGGCGGCGGGACTCAGCAGTTGGTGATATTCGCCGACGAGGATCGCCTAAGCCCGTCGATTGCGGCGCAGGTGCAGCTTCTGCTTGGCGAAGGCAACCTGGTGCGGGACTGGCAGGACAATTTCTGGGTAGCGATCATGCTGGCGGCAAGACCGCTGTACGCGCTCGTTTACCTGATCTTCCTTGTGGTGGCCTGCTTGCTTATTATCAACACCGTTGTTATGATTATCCACGAGCGGATCAAGGAAATCGGCATGATGGGAAGCCTAGGCATGAGCCGCAGTGAAATCGTGACGGTGTTTTTTTTCGAGTCGGTTTTCATGAGCGCAATCGGTGCCTTTGTCGGTGTCATAGCGGGGGGCATTCTGACAGCCATAGGACAGTTCTTCCCGTTCCGCTGGACTGACATGACCGGCGGCACCTTCGCGCAGTTCCCCGCCGGCGACGCGGTTTTTCTTAGCTTTAGCGTCGCCTCGCTTGTGCAGGCATGGTTGATGGGCGTGGTTGTCGCGTCGATTTTTACGCTGATTCCGTCGCTGAAAAGCGCGTTCGTGGAACCGGTTGAGGCGTTACGGAGATAGCGGTGGGTGTTACCCTTTCCGCAAATATTACGGAGGTACGATTATGAAAAGCAAATTGATGGTAACGGTGTTAACGGCGATCGTGTTGATGACAACGATTGCGGGCTTTGGTTTCGCGCAGGCAATGGCCGCCACGCCGACGGCTGCGGAACTTCTTGCAAGAATCGATGACAACGAAATTTTCACGACCATACAGTATGACGGGGAAATGATTATCTACCACCACAACCGCCGCTTTGTCAAAACGATGCGGGCATGGGCGCGCGGGGGTGGCTTTAGTTTCATAGAGTTCACCAACCCCGAAGACCGCGGAACCAGATACCTTATGGAAAACGGCAGGCTCTGGGTTATTTCCCCGGACATCGAAAGGGCAAGGCGAATCTCCGGGCACATGCTGAGGGAGTCGATGATGGGTTCCGACATGTCCTACGAGGACATGCTCAACAACGACCCTCTATCGGATCGCTATAATGCCGAGATTTTGCGCGTGGAGACGATCGCCTCCGGAGTTTGGGCCGGGCGCAGTGCCTGGGTGCTGGACCTGACGGCGAAACGCAGGGGCGAGACTTACCCCAGGCGTATGCTGTGGATCGACCAGGAAACCGGGGATCTTCTGCGCTCCGAGTTTTTCGCCCTCTCCGGTGCCAGGCTAAAGGAACACAATCTGCTTAGGGTTGAGCTTATCGGCGGCCGGCGTTTCCCGGTGGAGGTGGAGATGCGGGATCTTCTGCGCGGCAACAGCAGGACGGTGTTCAGGATGGGTAACGTCGTGCTGGATCAGCCCATTGCGGATTCGGTTTTCAGCCGGCGGAATCTGGAGAGGTAGGGTATAGAGTGGGCAGTGGCTAATCACTGCCCGCTTTCACACAAGGGGGAACATAACATGACTCTTCGCAGAATCTTATTTTTGGCGGTTGCCTTTGCCTTTTTATCGCTGGGCGGAGCTTCCAAGCTTGCGGCGGAAATCAACTTTTCCGGCATACTGGACTCCTCCGTTTTCCTTCGAGCCGGAGCCGGGGATGCGCCGGCGTTTTCTTACGGGATCGAAAAGTACGCCAACCTCCGCATGGTGGCAAGGCTTCGCGAAATGGCGACGGTCTTCGCCGATGTGAATCTTATTGCGATTGCCGGGGATCACAATGCGATCATGGCGGAAAGTTTAGCGGCACAGATGGCGGAAATGATGGGCGTTGACAGGGGGCCATTTGCCTCGACCCCTTTTGTCGCCAATGACAACTTTATCGCCGGCTTTGAACTTGAGCGCCTGTACTTCCGCATAAACACCGACAACACAAGACTTGACGGCGGACTTATGCGAATCCCCTTTGGCCACGGCCTTATCTGGCGGCCAACGGATTTTCTAAACCCGGCGAATCCCCTTGTGGCAAATGCCCGTCCCAGGGCTGTTCTTGGGGCGGAGTTTTCCTGGTGGCCAACCTTCGATCTTAAAGTGGTCGGTTTCGGCGCGGCCCCTAGGGATCCCTTTTCGCGCCAGGGGGAGGGGGGGCGTGTTGGCGCTACAATCGAACGGGAATGGAGCAGGGTACTTGCCAAGGCGTTGTATGCGTTTGAATCTCCTAGGGATGGTGCGAGACATGGCATTCACCGCGCGGGGCTTTCGATCCAGGCCGATCTTGAACTTGGTTTGGTTCTGGACGTTCTCTACAGCTACAACCACGAACAGCAAACCCGACTTGACGGCCTTGCCGTCAGCTTCGGTTTCGACTATTCACTGTTCCGGGGAAACCTTATCGTCATGGCCGAATACCTTTTCAGCGGTTCCAGCTCCTCGACATCCATTGCCGGCGGCGGCCACTTTAGCAACGAGCATTACCTGTACACGGGTTTCACCTGGATTTTCAACGACTTTACCAACGCTGGTATTGCGTTGATCTCTAGCCTAAGCGACCTGTCCTTTACCCCGATTGTGACTTTCAGTCAGGAAATTTTCCAGGGGGCAACCCTGAGCCTTACGGCGCAGGTTCCCCTTGATCGTCACCTGTTCTCCGGCGACGGCAACCGGGGGGAATTGGGGCCGATACCGCCGGACCATCTTTTCCCGCCGGGCATTGCCCCCTTCGGCAGGCATTTCGACTTTACCGCGATGCTCCGGCTAAGGTTCTAGGCGTTTGTGGCCACTTGCGACTTCCGTTGTCGGTGGCGGCGGTTTTGCGGGGTTTTCCTGGGAGCCCATCTTGGTGGAATCGCCGATTAGGGATCTTGTCTTGGAACCTGCCGATTTTGTTTATATATATTTTGTGAATACTCGGCGTCGAAGCTGGGTATGCGTCGCGTCATCCTGATTACGCTCCCGCGCCCCGGCGAAGTGCGCCGGGCTTTCACCACCCAGTGAAAGTATTCCTTAGCACCGAATCGTCAAGTATAATCGCGACCCGGCCCTCGCGGAGCAGGCCTCGGTTCTCCGGCGTGGAGATAATCTGCAGGGCGTCCTCGCGGCTTATGATTGGATCGGTGGGTGTCTCGCCAAAGACGCCGCGGGCGAAAACACGCAGCGGGCGGTCGCCGACCACGGCGCTAAGCTCCGGGGAAAGACCCGTGGGCCCATCCGCGAAGATCCCCTGGCGGCAAAAATAGCGGACCATCGCGCCGGCGTTCGGATCCAGCATGTTCCGTTCAAAAATAAGGTTCATATGCGTGTCCCATATCCGGGGAAACAGCGCCGGGCGAACCATCGCGGAACCCTCCCTCCCGTGAATCGGCTGCACGTCCGACGCGATTATGACAATCCCGGTAAAGGCGGGGGCGGGAACGGGGGTCAGCGTCCTTGGCACGTCGATCGGATGCCTGTGGCGAATAAACGCCTCGCTGATTCCCTCGATGCCAATCGTGTAGCGGGCCGAAAGCCTGTCAAGCCCAGGCGAGAACGCCGGCGGTACCGCGCGGGCCTGCAGCGCGAGGTTTTCAATCTCGAAAAGGCTCCATTCCCCGCGCCCTATAAGGTCGGCGATAACCGACGAGGAATCGACCTGTATGTTAAGCAGTTCCGGGCGAATCAGCCTAAGGTATTCCGAGGCAAGCATCGCCTCGCCCTGCATCCTGCCGGCGGGAACCCTAATCCCCGCCGACGCTAGATCCAGGGATATGACCGCGTTTATCTCCATCCTGTCCCATTCGACGACCCCGTCTATGCCAACCTGGCCAAAGGAGAACGCGCCGTTCAACAGCAGGACAAATGCCAGGCTCCAGCGGAGCCACCCCGTTCCTTTTTTCCCTATCATTCTATAATTATCGGCACTCTTAGGGCTCTTCCTATGGACAGAGTTTGGTTTAGGTCCATGTTATTTGCCATGGCAAGCTCCTGGGGGTTCACGTTGTAGCGCCTGGCCAGGGACCACAGCGTGTCGCCCTGGGCGACGACGTGCGTCCCGTTGAAGAGCCTGCTAAACGTTACCGGCTCCCTGGCGAAGGGCTCCACCTCCTGAAGAACCGGGATGACAAGCGTCTCCCCGGGCCTTAGGTGCCTGTTTCGCACACCGGGATTGTGCATCTCGATCGTCGCGACCGAGATGCCGTAGTGCCTGGACAGCGCGTACAGAGTGTCGCCGGGCTGTATCCTGTAGCGGTGGTACTGTACCAGCACCATGTCGTCCCTTTCCAGAAGGGCGGCGATCGCCTGGGCCCGCGCCGCCGGGACCACTATCTCGCGATCCGGATCCGCCGGGGTTATGCCGTGCAGAAGCTCCAGGTTCAGCCGGCGAAGCAGGTTCCTGTCCGTCCCCGTTTCCGAGGCGATCATGTCCAGGGACACCGGCCTTCCCGGCCTGACGGTCGTCCACTCGACGCCCTCCGGCCACCAGTCGACGCCGAAACGCCTGGCGTTGGTCAGGACGTACGCCGCCGCCACTATCCTGGGAACGAAACGGGTCGTCTCCTGGCTGATCTCCCTCCTGGCGGCGAGATCCCAGTAGTCGAAGGTCCCGGCCCTCTGCGCCGCCCGCCGCAGCCCGTTGGGCCCCATGTTGTACGCGGCGAAGGCCATGGCCCAGCACCCGAAGTTCCGGTAATGCCCCTCCAGCTTCCTGAGCGCCCCGACCGTCGATCTGCGGAAGTCCCTGCGCTCGTCCAGCGTCTCGTTTACCCGGATGCCGAAGGGATCGATGCTGTTCATCATGAACTGCCATATACCCGTCGCGCCGGAACGGCTCACCGCCGTTCCGATGTAGTCCGATTCGATGAAGGGCACGACGACAAGCTCCGGCGGCAGGCCGAGCCTTTCAATCTCGCTTTTGACGAAGGGAATGTACGTGTGCCCGTTCCTGATAACCGAATGAAGCCAGGCGACGCCGTTGGGCCTTGTGTACCTGTCGATGTAGTACCTCGTAAGAACCCTGTCAAGGTGCTCGGGAACCAGGATTCGGGAGGGAGGGGACGGCGGCGGGGTTCGGTGGGCGAACATCGCCGGATCGAAATCCCCCCGGTCGCTGCGCAGGGGGCGGTCGCCGCCGTGCAGGGTCGTGCGCGCGACGTCCTGCGTCGGCGGGTAGTGAACCGGCAGTGCCGGGTGAAGTGACTCCGCCTCCGGCCCGACAGTCGCCACCCCGGCGAACAGCAGAAACAAGATCAACCCGCGGGAAGCCCCGCGTTTTTTCGCTCCGGTCTTTTCTGTCATGGAAACCTCGTCCTAAAAGCTTTCTCCGAAATATATGCCGACCCATTCCCAGCGGCCGTGGACCGACGGATCGGAAGGGAAGTGTATCCTTCTGAAATAAAAGTACCAGACCGAGATAACCATTGGCCATCCCCAGGTCCGCAGGAACGCCTCCTCGGAATTGGAACGCTCGTGGAACCTGTCCGCGTAGCGGATGCGGGTGCCGCGCATGAACTGCAAAACGTTGAAGGGCTGCCTGCTTATTATGTCGTCCTGCCCCCATGACCGGGTAAAGAAATTAGCCCCGGCCTGAAGGTTCCGCATCTGAACCGCGTTGTTGGTGTCGAAGGCGTGGCGCACGGCCGAGGCCAGGGCGGGCAGGCTCTCGAAGGTCCAGTTCCTGGCCGAGTTGTGGAAGTTCACCTGGTGCCTGGCGTGGGTCTCCGCGTTGGGAAAGCCGGGGATCACGGGGCTTCCCTGGGACAGGAAGTTGGCAAGGGCCTGTATCGACCCGTCCCAGTTGCCAACCCTTTCGTATGCCTGGGCCAGCCTGAACCATATTACCCCGAGGTCGATCTCGTCGGGGAAGCGGGACAGCAGCTCGTGGTAGTACCAGACCTGCTGCACCGGATCGTCGTTCAGGTCGATAAGCCGGAGCAGGCAGGTAAGGTGAATCGACGTGCCGTTGATCATAAGATCCGGGTAGTTCTTCACGATTAGGTCAAAGTATCTTGCCGCTATCGGCATTGAACCCTGTCGCATGTGGGCATACGCGATCATCAGCAGATGGTGGCTGTTGTAGGGATCCTCCGGGAGCCTGACGGTTCGCCCGCCCAGGAAGTGGATGAGCCTGCCGTACTCGCCTTCCCTAAAGAAGTTGTTGGATATTTCCCTGACCACCGCGAAGTTTTTTTCGGGGGAATTGCCCTCCGCGTCCAGGAGCGAGAACAGCGCCCTTAGCTGTTCCCTGTTCTCGCGGGAGCCGACCAGAAAATGCGGGTTGACGTCAGGCGGCTCGTGGCCCCGAAACGCCGTCGCGGAGACGGTCGCGAACGCGGCGAAGGCCACCAGAATCGGAACCACGACCATGACGCGCCTTGTCCCTAGCTTCCCCATTGATACATCTTCTCCATACTGATATACTACACAATATGCCCCGTTTTGCAAGCCGCCGACCTATTGCCAAGCTCATCTTCATTATCGGCTTCCTTCTGCTGTTTCTTGGCAGCACTTTTCTGATAGGTTCCCCCCCGGGGATCTCGCGGGTTTTGGTGCAGGTTTCCTTCCTGCTGGTTGCCGCCGGCGTCGCCTGCGCGGTCGTGGCCGTCAGGATAAGCCGCCGTTCGCTGTACATCTTCCTGGCCGGGCTGTTCCTGCAGGCCGGGCTGTTCTTTTTCCTTGGCGCAATAGACGCAATGCCACTGGGGTTTGCCAGGGTCTGGCCCCTGCTGTCGGTTTTTGCCGGCGTGGCCCTTCTTCCCACCGGGTGGCACCGTTACGGGGCAATCCGGCCAAGCTACGTGGTTCTTGCGTCGGCCTTCATAATACTGGGGTTGGTTTTGATGGTTTTTTCGCTGGACGTGGTTGACTTTTCGTTTTCGCAGTTTGTCCTTGACTGGTGGCCCCTTTTGGTGGTTTTGGCCGGGCTTGTCCTGGTACTCGCCGCCATCAGTTCCAAGATTAGCGGGGGCTTCAAAAAATAAGCGGGCGGCGTGGTGGCCTTTCGCGGGAATTTGTGATACCTTACTGGGAAGGAGCAAAACATGAAATACGTTTGCGATTTGTGCGGGTATGAGTACGATCCCGCCGACGGCGATCCCGACAACGGCGTGCAGCCCGGGACGGCTTTCGAGGATCTCCCTTCGGACTGGTCTTGCCCCCCTTGCGGCGCGGCAAAAGATTCGTTTTCCCCTGTTTCCTGAGTTGGGCGGCCATGCTTTCTAGGGAAGACTTTATCTTTACCATAGGCTACGACGGTCCCACGGCGGTGGTGGACGGCAAGGCGAAGAAGCGTTACGGATCCCTTTCCACCAGGCAGCTTGCCGAAAAGGGGCTTTTCCGCGCGGCGTATTCATCGGCGGTTTGGTCGAAGGAACCCGCGGACATGGATGCCGTGGTGGAGATTTACAACAGGATCAGCGGTTCATCGCTGACCGTAAATTCCCAGTTGGATCGCCTGTTCGGGGTTTTCCCCACGCAGGCGAGCCGTTCGGTAGTATTGTAGGTTTTTGTTTTTGGGGGTGCCCTGGTTTCGACTGGTACGATTCGGGGTGCAGACTGCAGGTGGAGCGCTCGTCTCCTGATCGGGCAAAAAATTTAACTGCCAACAACGACAGTTACGATTACGCCTTAGCCGCGTAACCGCGTGGAACCGTCCCGCCGCCCTGAGGGCCGGCTTCCGCGTCGCAATCAGGGCTGGC
>Ga0209755_10001320_pt1 | contig 39458 bp, 9 predicted proteins | sample TergutCo191P1_FD_187301 | JGI IMG/M metagenome (GOLD analysis project Ga0209755, IMG submission 187301) | Cornitermes sp. P1 segment gut microbial communities from Petit-Saut dam, French Guiana - Co191P1 (SPAdes) (version 2) | ecosystem: Host-associated > Arthropoda: Insects > Digestive system >... | reverse complement strand
CATTAAAGGTTCGCGACTGACCAGTGTGTCCAGCGGCAGGCCTGGGTGCATACGCATAGACCAGGGCCTGGTGCCTTGAGTTGAAGAAGGCAAGGTGTATTGTACCAAGCCTGTCAACCACCATGCTTACGTAGCTGCCCGAGCCTATGAACAGAGGGTGTTGAGCTTCGGTAACACCACCAATAGTACGAGGAGTAAGAACGTTATCCCTTCTCCAGTTCGCAGCCGCCGGAACCTGAGCGTTGGCAAAGGCAATTCGGATGGTGTCGTGGGTAAAGTCGTAGTAGGCGACAATCGGAAAGGTTAGGCCCGCCGCAGTAATGTCATATCCAACCGCACTGAACAGACCGGCGTTCGTCGAAGCAGGTGCGCTACCGGCACCAGTGATATTCGCACCATTGCCATCGATAAATACAGTGGTTACATCCGCAGTGCCATCCCTTAGAGCAAACACCAACCGTCTGTTAAGCGCATCGTAGACAGTGGTGAAAAGCCTGCCAGGGTTGGTGGCAGCGTTGGTATTGTTAATACCAGTATTTGGATTAGCACTTAGAGTACCCGGATTACCAGCCGCCGTAACGGTACGAATGTTCCGCCAGCGTTCCGTAACACTTGTACTTGTAGTCGTTTGTGTCACACCTGCTATAAGCGAAACGGAGGGGGTATTTGTCGCGTTTGCAACTGTGGGCGGTGCTCCAGATCGTTGATCAGGGCGCGAATGAAAAAATACGGCTGGATTCCCATCCGCGTGATGAATATAAACGAGGTTGGGTATGCCGCCACCACGGAACAGGCCGATGTCAGGCTGCACTACGGGATCGCCGGGTGTACCGTCGGCTATCCTTGTACGATCCGCAGTTGGATTAATACCAGTCCCATCGTTTCTGCCGTAGTGAACCATTGCGTTCCCGTAAACCGACCACACACCGTGCAGGGTACCCAGCGGTATGTCGCCAAGGTTGCCAGCCGAATGCGGGTTTGTGCCGGCAGTGGCATTTGTAACATACTGCAACGCCATTCCCGGGTGATCCAGGTTCGTGCTGCTGCCAGGCAGCCCCATAAAGGTTCTCGGCATATTGCCGTCCGCCCTGGTACGCCAGATGTGGGCGTGGGGCCTGTTGGTCCACAGTTCCGAGCGGCCGTCCGCCCTAAAGTTTTCGCTGTTCCAGAGCTGTGTATGGTCGGAAATGTGGTTGTGAATAGGTGTGGCACTACCTCCTGGCGGAGTAACCTCCACATCTATCCTGCCACTTGTCGCATTAGCCGGCACGTCGAATGTAAAGCCGCGCAACTCTAACCCACTTAAAAGCGTGCGCCGTACACTTACTTCGCTTGCATTTGTAATTGGCCCGTCAACCTCCGGCGCGGCGGTACCAAGGTTAAAGCCCAAAGCACTAATGCCCGTCTCGCCTTGGTAGAAGCTGTGCCAGCCCTGCATGGAGCGTATGTTGGCGTAGCGCGACTGGCGTTCGAACCCTGTAATGTACGGCACTATGTCCACCGTGTGCGTTTGTACGACAGGCCGGCCTCCCGCATCGGTAATCCGGACGCTTATCACAACGTTGGACGCAGGGCCATGCGTGGCGGTGAAAGTTTCGGTGTTCCAGCGGAAAGACCATTCAACGTCGTGGCCTTCCTCCCAGTCCAGGGTTTGATATACGCCGACATCGGTAAAGACGGGAGCACCAGCAACCGTTCTTCTCCAGGCCAACGGGTCATCTGGATCTTCCGCCGGGCGTATGGTGTTGGCGAGATGGGCCGGGTTGCGTACCGGCACCAGGCCAGTCCCGCCGGTTTCGGGCCATTCCAGAATGGTAAACCAGTCCGGGGTATTCCCCTGCACTATCGAAAGCTCGATGCTCCCTATACGCTGGTTGTCATAGGCACGGCCGCGCAGTATGACCTGGCCGCTTACCTGATCCCTGTTGACACCGCCGCCAATTGCAAACCCGGGATCGATGTAGCCGGATATTCTGGGTTCCCTTTCGGTGCCGATGTTGAATATGCCGCCGCGGCCAGCGTTGCCGACCCTCGGGTTAAGGGCAGCCGACATAGTTCTGGCCAGATCGTCACCTGTAAGGTTGTTGCCCTCTACCGACCTCTCGAAACCAGGGTTCAAATCGTGGAACCGCACTGTTGGGGGCAGATCATCCGCAATGAAGATGTCCGACGCGATAACCACGGCATCGTGCAGGCGGTAGTTGCTACGAGGGCCAGTGTCGATTATGCCCGACACGCTGCCATCCGCACCGGCGATTACGCTGTCCCACACCCTAATCAGGAAAAAGGGCCGGTTGGCATCGACAGGATCATCATGGGTAGCCAGGGAGCCGCGTGAAATGAACTGCGGTATCCGCATGGGAGTGGTGTTCCCCGGAATAGCAGGGGCTCCAGGGGTCGCTGTAAGGTCAGGAGCCGTTACCGAACCGCCAAAATTTGCCCCGGCAAAGCTGAAGTTGTTGGGATCCACAGATGGGTTGACGGCATCGCCTGCCGCACCCAACGGACCGACTTCTGCGGAACGGTGGGCGGTGTAGCGGTAAATCGCCGCGGTGCCGGGAACCCCCAGGGCAAACCGCGCAATAGCCGTAGCCACATCTACTTCGCCCTCTCCCGTGCCGACTCTTAGAGACCTGCCGGCCGGGTCAACGGGCCTAAAGGCAACGTGCATACCGGGGGCCGGGGTTCTGTTTGCGTGAACCCCAAGCCTGCGCCAGGTATCGTGGGTAACGTTACCGGTGTCCGCGATTGTGAACATATCAACCCCGGTGTTGCCGGCAATGTCGTTAAACATAGCGGTAAGGGCGGCGGCATTAAGCGGCACCCTTGTCCTGGTTACGTGCTGCAGCCTGTAGTGCAATGGCGCGTTGCCGCCGTGGGTTTCAACGGTAAAGCCAATGAATCTGTTCCTGGCGGTAAACCCGGAGTCTATGAAACCTTCGGCCCTGGCCCTCTGCGCGGCGAAGATGTCGTCCAAGGCCCTGTAGGTGCCGGGCTCAAAGTCGCCTGTATCTACGCCCGTTACCGTATGGGTGTCGGTGTTGCTGGTGTGCATGATTATCCGGCTGATTTCCGGGAAGTTGTTCATTATGACCACATGCTGCTGGTGGAAGCTGGCATTGCCGACATGATCCACGACGATGTAGTTGAGCGCAAGCGGGCCGTCGGGCAGTCTGGTGGTGTCTATGTTAAAGCTCCATTCGACGTACCTTCCGCCTTCCCTGGCATCCCAGGAGATCGCGTCGCGTCTGCCTGTGCCGCGTTCGGCCGCATCCCTGGGGCCGGAGATTACCCGCACCCATGCGCCGCCGCCGGCCGTGGCCGCATTCGCGGCAATGGTCGGGGAAACAACCGTCGCATTGGCGGTGGTCGATGGGGTACCTTCCGCCGTAACGTTAACGGACATTCCGTTCACGGTCGCCGTTCTGCCAACGCGGACACCTTCCCATGTTCTTCTGCCCGGGGCGTTCCCACTGGCGGCGACATCCGCCGTCGGCCTGTTTTCCCTGCGGAGGTTCCCTCCGTCAAGGGCACCGGTCGCCAGTTCGTCGATGGCGATAAACTGCCCGTCCCTTTCAAACCAGGCGTAGATCCTGCTCACGTTTGCCGGGTTGCCGCCGCCAAAAGCGGTGCTGAAGTCCAGGGTTCTGCCTATGAACTGGCCGCTGGATCCGGCCTGGGTCGGGTTTGTTACATGGCCGGTATCCACCACGGGCGCAAAGTTGTCCAGGAGGATCGGCAGGGTCAGGGTGTTTTCCACCCTGGTGGGGCTGTTGTCCCTTATACGCATTTCCACGCGGAACTCGCCGCCGGTGTACCTCATGTCGCCACCACGGATGGCACCGTAAGTCGTTGCAGGTGCCAGCGCGGGGTCAAGTCTGTATACAAGCCTCCAGAACCGCCCTGCGGACCAAACAAGGCCGGCAGTTCCGGGCGCATCGGCAAAGTCATCCAAGGTGATTGGTGTAACCGTAACACCGGACAGTATGTTCCCGCTCGACGTTGCCCCCGTAACCGGATTAACCCAGGCATCGGTCGCGCCGCGATCCGCCGGCGACTCGTCCGGCCGTATTATGCGCACGTCGCTTAGAGTCTGGCCCGATGCCGCGTCCAAAATCGCCGTTATGGTAAACCTACCTCGGTGCGGAAGGGTCTCGTCGTCCCACTGCGGATTGCCGTCCCAATAGGTAACGGTGTTGCCGCCGCTCGTCACCGTGGCGTAAAGTATCTGCGGGGCGCTGTCCCTAAGGTAGAAGCTGACAACCTCCAGGCTGCTTGCACTGCTGGTACCCACGTCAGTACCGTTGAGGGCGATTATTTCCACCCACACGCGGATCGTGTCGTTTACCGCAGGATTTACGGCCGGCGCACCTGTTGCCGCAAGGAATCCGTGCTCCTCTATCAGCGCGGCTATTTCACGGCCGGCGTTCAGGTTAAAGTTCCAGGGAACGTTGCTTCCTTCAACCCCGGTCGGAATGGAAGCCCTGAGCCAACCGCCACCCTGAATATTGGCTCCCTCCGGATCAGTAAGGAAGTCATTCTCTTCGTCTGTTACCGGCGGTGCCGCGCCCGCAAGAGTCGTTACAGGATGTCCAGGGCGCTGCGAATTGAGCGGATCGCGGATGTCGCCCGTACCCGATGCCCGTCCACCGACAAAGACCCGGTATAGGACGGAGTGCACGGGCACGTCCGCCTCGATCTGGGCGAAACCGCCCAGGTCAACCCTGCCGCCTCTCTGGTGCCCGAAGTCGGCGGCCCTCGCGCTCGGGGTGTCGATCCTAAGGCTGGGCATGTCGGCATACGGGTTGATCCGGAACGTCTGGCCGAAATAGCCCGCGTTCCCCTCGCCATCCACGGCGCGGAACCATATAGGCAGGTCGATCATGTCTATCCCATCAACCGACACGCGAGCAATCAGGTGCTCGTTGGCCGGCAACAATAGCCAGTTCACAAGCTCCCTGCTTTCGGTTACCCCAAGCCGCCAGTCGAACGAGTCGGCACTTTGGATGCTAAAGAACTGGTGTTGCTCTACGGTTGTGTCTGGGTCTGAGGCCAATCTAAGCGGGAACCATGTACGCGCGGCACCAGTGGTACGAATACCAGTCTCGAATATATCATTGTTGCGGCTGGTATCGCGGTTAACTGTGTTTTCCGCGCCCGTCAGGTATGCGGCGGCCAAGGCTGCCGCAGTTGGCACTGCATTGTCAGACGCATCGCCAAGCCTGCCAATACGGAAGTCCATTCTGACAACACTGGCCGGATCGATTGCATCGCCGCTTATTTCCCACTCGGAGCCAGCCAACAGGTTCCCAACCCCGGCAAATAGATGCTCAAGACCAGCTTGGCGCTGGAAAGAGCCTACGGGCGGCGAGTTGTCCAAGGTAAAGCTATTGCTTACGGACGTTTCCCTGCCGGCAAGGTCGCGCGCCACTATGGTTATGGTGTGGATACCGCCCTCGGCATCATATGGCACTGCCAGAGTCAGAGGAAAGTCGCGCTGCGTATGCGGTTTCTCTTCAAAGACGCTCACGGTTTCCGGTGCGCCAATGACTGTCCCCGCAGCGTTGCGAACCGTAGCGGTAAGGGACCTAAGCCCAAGGCTGTTTCCCGTGCCGGGGCTGTCACCAATACCGGCGGTATAGTCAAAGGCCGTTACGGTAAAGCTCAAGACACCTGGGGTGCCGGTATCGGCATCGGCATTGGTGCCGAAGCGCGACGACATGGTCAACGGCAAACCGAACTCAACGGTCGGCGGGGAAACGTCGCGATAGAAGTACAGCCAATCCGACTCGTCAGGGTTGCCTCTGGAGTTGTCGGCAAAGTCGGCGGTTGCGTGTCCGGCAAAGTAAGAGGAATCCATGGCGCGCAATCGTAAGCGGTACAGGCCCTCCGGCAGACCGCCCACGGGCATACTCCAGGTGTGGTTTCTTGGGGAGCCGCCGAAACCGGTTAAATCCGTCCAGCCTACTGTCGTTGCGCCCGGAAGAGTTACGGCATCCCAACCACCATCCGAGTCTCCGTCCCATGTCCACCGCTCCAGCAAGCCCTGCATGTTGTAGATGTCGCTAAAGGCATCCGAAATGGTGGCCTGTATGTTTCCGCTTGGGATGAGGTTGAAAGAGGGGTGCTCATCGGTAAACGTATACGGAGAAAGATCGTTCGGGCCTGCGTATGCGGCTCTGCCAATGAAAGAGAAGGTGGGTGACGACGTATCTTTGGTGAACTGCCAAATTGCCAGTTCCGACATCTCGTCTCGCCAATCCGTAGCAACAACCCTTACCTCGAACACTCCCTCGTCATCAAGCGAATCGAAAATATCCTGGGTAATTTCGAAGCGCCAGTTAAGCCGCAGGGGATCAACCCTGTCAAGAAGCCCATCGTAGTAGACGCGGTAGTTGTAGCTCCAGTCGGCATCGTCTGCCGAAGAAACAAGGTCTCTGGAGTTTAGGCCCGTTACCGGCGTCGTTTCACCTTGCCTGTAAATACTAAGCTTTACGCGCCTAAGGTTGGCATCCGAGGCCGTACCCTGAACGGTAAAGGGAGCGCTGCTAAACACCGAAGGGGCATCTTCCTGTGAAGCAATGCGCACCTGCGGCACGTCGCCGTCGAGCCTGAAGACGTAGGTATTCCCCCTAGCACGGACATTGCCGGCGCGATCGGCCACCTGTACCGATACGGTATGCACGCCGCCGGGCAAAGGATCCCCTTCGGGGTCGCCGTCCACCGTAAGAGGTATTCTCCAGTTTACGGTTCTGCCGAGGCCTTCGTGCCTGAAATATCCTCTGGGGACGAGTTCATTGTTGATCCAGAACCGTGCCGAGCTTGGGTCTATATCCGAAACGGCATCCGTAAAGCTGCCGCTAAGCCAGGCAATGCGCCCTTCAGGTTCAATGATGGAAAGGGCATGGTTGTCGGCTTCGGCCCACTCGCGCCTTTCAGTGTTCCATTCAAGCCTTGCATCGTCGGTCTGCGGCTCGTTCCACCACCAGGCAAAAAAAGCGTCATCGGGGCGAGGATCCACGGCAGCGTCGTCCCGCAACGGAACCTCGGTGATGTTAAGGCCAATATCGGGCCTCACGTTATCCATTACGAAGCCGCGCGACATCTCGGTTATGGCGCCGGGAATATCCCTGACACGCAGCTCCAGGGTGTAGCCGCCCGCGCTATCGCCCGGGAGGTTAAAAAGACCACTCGCGACATTGGGTATTTCGAAGTGAATTGTCTCAAGTCCGCCCGTTGTTGCTGCACCGGTGATAAAAGGCGAAAGCGAAAGCGTACTGAAAGAGCCGGAAGGCGCAGATGGGCCGATTAGCCGCCACTCCAGATATGGATAGCCGCCAGTTCTGCTAAGGTTGAAGTCCGCGATATACCCAACAAGTCGAAGCTCGGCGTTTGTAAAGGTTTGTTCGGATGCAGGATGCGCCAAAACCAACTCCGGCGGGCTGACATCGCGCATGAAGGAGAACGTGCCATAGTAGCTCGCAGCTCCGTATTGATCCTCCGCGCGAATCACCAGGTGTTTTATGCCGTCGCCTTCATCGTCGAAGAAGCTCCCGAACCCTGCAAGAGACGTGAGGTTGAGATTTAAAACAATGTTCGTGCCGTCCACAAGATTAAGCTCGATGGGCGGAACCGTCGCACGAACCCAACCGGAACCAGGCGCATTCAGTATCGCCGAGCTTGGTTCCACGTCGTCTGGAAGATCGCCGGTCGATATCCATACATCTACGGATCCCTCCCTGGCGAACATGCCCGTACCAAAACCGTCGTCGTCCGCAATAATGCCGGTTAAAATAAGGGCATTGCTGCGTATTGGGATTTCGCGCGATTCACCATCCTCGGTAATGGTTACCGTGCCGTCCCCGGCAAGGCTTATCCCGGTGGCAAAATACGGCCTGTCTTCGGCCTGGAACAGGAAAACGGTCTGCATGTAGCTGGTTGCACCGGGGCGGGCTATGGATTCGTTGCCCGCTTGATCCACGGCTATAACGTGCAGGCGATATTCTCCATCCGGCAGATTAAGACCGGAGGTGTTGATTACCACCACCCCATCCCCGGCATCGGAGGCGGGGACACGCCCGAAGGCGCCGCCGGTGCCAAGCGCGGCCTGCGGGTTCGCTTCGCTTGCGGGGAACGCCCAGAAGTAATCAACGTAATCCGCGCTTGCGGGCAGCAGCCACCAGTGTATGTCCCCAACGGCAACGTTGTCGGTGGTATCCACGGCAAAGCGCAGATCCATGTTGGCAAGGCGGGCGGCGTTATCGCGATCCGCCTGCGACGGGCTTGGGGTGCCGCCGTTCATCCTGTACGCCGCGGACGGTCTGGAGAACGTCCTTATTTCCATGCCGGGCCTAAGCGCAACGTTCGGCGGTATGGTATCGATTATGAAGCTTCGCGGAATTTCGGCGAAAGCTCCGGTCAAGTCCTCGACGCGCAGCTCCAGCGTGTTGGAGCCATTTTGAAAGCTGATACCGGAATAGGCCAGCATACTGGAGAACGGAATGTCGAACTCCACTCTGTCAAGGTAGTCGTTGGCATACGCGCCGGTAAGCCTAAACTGGTTTAGGGGGCTGCCGTTGAGCCTCCACCGCAGATACGCATAGCCGTCGTCCGTTCTGCTAAGGTGGGCATCCGTTATTTGGCCCACAACGCGAAAGTCGTCGTTACGGAAAACCTGGTTTGCCACGGGAGAGGCCAGATGCAGCTCCGGCGGATGGATGTCGCGGATGAAGCTGAACACCTGCGAGTAGGTATGAACGCGATCGGTATCAGGCGCAGCTTCCCCGGAAGCCGTCCACTTGTTCACATGCGAATCCTGTGCGCGGATAACGTAGAACTTCTCGCCGTCACCGGCCGCAGCAAAGAAGGCGGGGAACAGCTCCACTAGGTTAATAAGCTCCATGGTGATGCTCGTGCCATCCACAAGGGTAAGCCCAGCGGTTTGCGGCGGAACTACCGCACGGTACCAGCCACCGGCGTTGGTCATTGCAGCAGAGCTTGGCTCCACACCGGCGGGAAGATTGTTGTCAGTCGATATCCATATCTCTACGGAACCGGCATCGGGGAACATACCCGTGCCAAAACCGTCGTCGTCCATTATAACGCCGGTTAAAACAACTGCTTCGCGAAGCGCCACGCGCCCGGCGGGGCTTATATTGCTAAAGTAGGGCCTGTCCTCGGCCTGGAAAAGGAAAATCGTTTGCGCCAGGGCGCCGGGACGGTCGCCAACCGCCACGGATTCATTGCCGGCTTCGTCCACCGCAATAATGTAAAGGCGGTATTCGCCATCGGGCAGGTTAAGCCCGTAGGTATCGATAAACGCTTCGGAGTCGTGGGCGGAAATCCGCCCAAAGGCACCACCCGTACCAAGCGCTGCCTGCGGGTTCGCTTCCCTTGCAGGGAACGCCCAGAAGGAATCGACGGAGTCGGCGCCGGCGGGCAGCAGCCACCAGTGTATGTCCCCAACGGCTACGTAATCGGTTGCATCCACTGCAAAGCGGAGAACCCTGTTTGCAAGGCGGGCGGCGTTATCGCGATCCGTCTGCGACGGGCTTGGTGTGCCGCCATTCATCCTATACGCCGCAGACGGCCTGGAGAATGTGGATATGCCGGTTCTAAGGGTCAGGGTCGGCGGTCTTTTGTCGATTACAAAGCTGATAGGGGTTTCGTCAAAGAACCTGGCCCTATCCTCCACACGCAGCTCCAGAATATAGTGGCCGTCATCCATGAAGTCGGCAAAACTATCGGTATTGACAGGGTAAGGGTAGAGGGCGGCCAACATCCCTCGTACGCTGGCGGGGGGAATCTCGAAATGCACGGTTTCAATGCCGTTTATCGTGGTGTATCTATCGGTAATATAACCGGCCGTAAGCTCGAACCGGCTCAGAGCGCTTGGGGCCCAGGGTGCGCCTATGAGCCTCCAGCGCAGATATGGATTGCCTGCAAGGGTTCTGCTAAGGGTGGCGTCGCTTATGGAACCCCTGATGTAGAAGGTGGCGTCCCCTACAATTTGGCCGGAAACAGGATGCTCAATTTCCAGCTCGGGCGGGGTAACGTCGCGCACAAAACTGAATACCTGCGAGTAGCGCACCGCCTGGATGTTCAGATCGACGCCGGGGGGGCTTATCTTGCTTGCATTGGAATCTTGCGCGCGAATCACGAAGAATTTTTCGCCGTCTCCGGCATTCGCGAAGAGCCCGGGGAACATGTCCAGAAGGTTAAGCTCCAGAACAATGTTCGAGCCTTCGATAAGGGTAAGATCGGTTTGCGGAACCACCGCACGAACCCAACCGCCGGCGCCGGTCATTGCGGCAGAGCTTGGCTCCACACCGGCGGGAAGATTGAGATTGTTGTTGGTCGATATCCATATCTCTACGGAACCGGCATCGGCGAACATCCCCGTGCCAAAGCCGTCGTCGTCTACGATAACGCCGGTTAGGAGAAGGTCGTCTCTGCGGCCTTCTCCCCCGGAGGGTCTTATGCTGCTAAAATAGGGCCTGTCTTCGGCCTGGAAAAGGAAAATCGTTTGCGCGAGGGAGCCGAGGCTGCCGCCAACCGCCAACGATTCATTACCGGCTTCGTCCACCGCGATAATGTGAAGGCGGTATTCGCCATCGGGCAGGTTAAGCCCGTGCGTGTCTATATAAACCGTGCCACCCGGGGGATCGATGCGGCCAAAGGCCCCCCCAATACCAAGCGCGTCTTGCGGGTTTGCTTCCGCTGCGGGGAACGACCAGAAGGAATTTACGGAACCGGCGCTTGCGGGCAGCAGCCACCAATGTATGCCGCCCACTGCAATGTTGTCCGTAGCGTCCACGGCAAAGCTAAGAACCTTGTTGGCAAGGCGATCGGCGTTCGTGCTGTTGAATATGGGATTACCGCTGCCGATTCTGTACGCCGCGGAGGGCCTGGAGAATGTCGATATGCCGGTTCTAAGAGTTACGGTCGGCGGCAGGGTATCGCGTATAAAGTTGCGCGGAGTTTCGGTGGAGGCCCCCGTTCGATCCTCTACCCGCAGCTCCAGGGTGTTGGGGCCTTCGTCTAGGTATGCGTCAAAAAGCTGCCGCACTCTTTGGGGGGGTATCTCGAAATGAACGATTTCAATTCCGTCTACTGTATACACATCGGTAATATAATCCGGCGTAAGCACAAACCGACTGAGAGAGCCGGTCGCGTTAAGCCTCCACAGCAGATACGGATTGCCGTTTACATCAGGGTATCTATTAAGATTGGCATCCGCAATGGAACCCCTAAGATAAAAGGTGTCGTCCATAACGGTTTGGCCCGCAACAGGATGGGTAATATACAGCTCTGGCGGGAGGACATCCCGCATGAAACTGAACACCTGCGAGTAGCGCACGGCCTGGACATTCTGCGCGGCCGTGCCTATCTTGTTCGCAATCGAGTCCTGTGCGCGAATCACGTAAAACTTCTCGCCGTCTCCGGCCTCCTCGAAAAACTCGGGGAACAGGGCCAAAAGATCCAGCGCAAGAACAATGTTTGTGCCTTCTATAAGGCTAATCCCGTCGGTGGGAACCGCCCTGTGCCAACCGGAACCCGGCGCATCCAGTATCGCCGAGCTTGGCACCATGCCCGGGAAAGGCGGCTGGGAAGACACCCATATCGTAACGGAGCCGGAATCGGGGGACATTCCCATGCCGAAGCCGTCGTCGTCCATTATAACGCCGGTTACGATAAGATCGTTGCCGCGCACATCGCCCGTATCGGGCCTTATTCCATGGACAAAATAGGGCCTGTCCTCGGCCTGCAACAGGAAAATCGTCTGTACGTGTCCGGTTACGCCGGTTACATCAATGGATTGGTTGCCCGCTCCGTCCACGGCGATAACGTGCAGGCGGTATTCGCCGTCGGGCAGCCTAAGCTCGTATGTGTCGATATAAACCGTGCCGCCGGGAGGGGCAATACGGCCAAAAGCGCCCCGCGAAGGGGACATGGCGGTGGGGCCGGGTATGCGGGTCGCTCCGCCAAGAGGGATATTGGGTTGTGCCGAGGGAAAAGCATGGAAGGAATCTACCCTTCCGGCAGCGGCATTGGGCGCGGTTACCAACTCGGCTTCGGTAGCGCCGGTGTTTGCGGGCAGCAGCCACCAGTGGATACCGCCAACGGCAAAGTCGTCGGTGGCATCCACGGTAAAGCTAAGAACCTTGTTCGCAAGGCGCCCGGCATTGACAGGCGTAACGACAAGGCCGCCGACTGAATTCGCCACAGAGGGCCTGGAGAAGGTAGTTATACCCGTTCTAAGGGTCACGCTCGGCGGCGTGTTGTCCATGAGGTACCGCCGACGCAAGGTTTCGGTTTCGTTGCCAAAGCGGTCTTCCATGACCAGCTCGAAGGTAAATTCGCCGGAGGTTGCAAGGGGGAAGAAATCGCCCATGCTTATTACCGCACGGAAACCGGCTTCCCATGTATCGGTATTGTTGGTGCGGGTTAGCGACACCCACGGACCATCCTCTTCATCCCGGTTCAGATGCGGATCCGGAATGGGATAAATGTTGACGGTCGCTCCGCCGGGGGCATTGTCCGTTACATTGAATCTTACAAAGCGAATCGGCCCGTTATCGTCCGATACGGTTCCGGTTATCGCGGTTTCGGTTATTGCCGGGATAAACTCGCCGTCCGCCGGGGTTGCGTCTTCGATTACCGGCGACAGCTCGTCAACGGCAATCCAGAATTCCTCCGTGCGCGACACCGCACGGGATGCCACGTTTACCGCACCGGCAGGCATTGGCTGCTTGTTTGAAGGATCATCGGAAACACTCATGCGTATGCGGTATATGCCGTCCGGAAGCCTTGGGTGGGCGCCGCCGAAAAGGGCTTCGGCAAGGTACCTTTGGGGTATTACGCCAGTCCATTCGCGCACAGGCAGCCGTCTGCCTTCCAGTACCGTTTGGGGCGGCGGAAGTATTCTTCGCACTATCGAAACGTCCAACGCCTCACAGAGATACACCGGAGAGCCGACGGCTACAACCCTGCCGTCCGCCTCGGTACGCGAAGCCGTAATGCTTATCCGCAGGGTCGAAGGGGCAGCCGCCGTACCCAGATCCAGGCTGTCGTCGTCCCTTATGGTAAACCTGATGTCGTCGGCGGGGCGCAGCCTGTTGCGTACCCTGCCCCCATAGAAAAAGCCTTCAGACGGGATGGCCGGTGAATGATTGGGGTCTCTTACGCCGGGATCTATGCCCATGTCGAAGTAGAAACGCGGGCGGTCTGATTCCGCGTTCACGTTCAGCAGGATCGAATAGCGGGCAACATTAAAGGCCCTGTCCCTGGCAAAAACATACAGGCGATAAAACCCGTCCGGCAAACCAACCGGATCGGTCTCGGTTAGGGTTCGCGTCTGTATGTACATGCTTCTTTCGAGTACCGGCCCATGCCTGTGTGCCGTAACCCCGGCGGGCAGGCTTGGAGCTCCGTCAATCGCGGCCCCCACAGCAAGCGGCCAGAAGTCGGCGGGAAGGCCGTCAATCGCGGCCCTGTTCGATTCGTCTATAAGCACAAACACTATTTCTTCGGTCTGGCCCCCGCCGGGTCTTTCAACGTCGCGCAGGCCGGAAACGGCATCGTCCACGGAAAGCCTGGGCCTTATAACGTCGTTCACGATATGGTAGGTTTCGCCGGTGGGCAGCGCGCCTTCTCCCGCGCTGCCCACGATTTCGCTTAGAGCTATGACCGGAGCTTGCCTGTCAATGGTAACGGTAGTTACCAAAGGCACGGCACTAACCACGCCAAGAGTGGTTCTGGTGTACACCCTTATGGTGAAGGTTCCTTCCACGCCGTTCCAAAAGGCATTCGCGTTTTCCCAGTTTCCGGACTGAAGAAGATATTCCCAACCGCCCTGTTCGCGAATGTTGCCGTAAAGACGGTCCCAGTCGCTGTCAACGAAACGGAAACGCTGCATTCGGTAGCGCCCCCTGGCGCCGGGATGAATCCCGGCATCGTCGTCATGGAAGTTGTCGCCGTCCGTATACGTGAAAATGAAGCTGCGGGTGGGAGGGTTCCGCAAGTTCGGATCGGCATAGCCCCACATGGTGAAGGGGGTGTCGGTGCCAACATTGCTGTCGGGATTCCAGTGTTCGGTGGCAGTGTCCCATATAAAAAGACCCCGCTCCCCGCCGCCTTCCCAGAAGGCCACGGCTTCATCCACTCCCAGGAAGTGGGACGCTCTTACCCGCAAGGTAAAGGGGCCGCTTTTAATGTTGGCGGTTTCGGAGAGATAGGGGTGCGGTATGTCCACCTGCACGTCCACCGCGCCGCCCATTTCTGGAAAGTTGCGGTATTCCCTCTGGCCGGGATCCCAGGCGTTTTGCCTCAGGATATCCTGGAAGCGCAGAAGCTCAAGCTGCGGCGGTTCCTGCGGGGCCTCAACCTGGAAGGCCACGAAGCTGTTTTCTACCCTTTGGGAATCTTCAAGCACGCTGTACCAGTAGTAATCGCCCCATTCGTCCCTTGGGAAACGGGTCTCGGGGAATCTGCCTTCGGCATCGGCATCCACGCTGCTTTGTGCGCGGATCTGTATTGCAAAAAAGCGCCCCTCCGATCCTTCCGGCATGGTATAGAAAAACAGCATGGCGGTTGCGTCCGCGTTTGGAAGAAAGTACGAGCTGCGACCGTCGTGGCCTATGGGATGCCACCGCCACTCTCCGGTTTCGTCTGGAGGAAGCTTGTCTGCGCGAAGCACCGGAATACCGGAAATAGGGCTGCTGGGCGGAGCTGCTTCCGGCTCATATACTTCCCAAATACGGAACTGCGGAGGGAACCGATTTCCCTCGGCTTCTCCCATGAACAGTTGGTTTTCATCCGTAATCATTCCGGAAACACCGATAAAGGGATCCACAACGTGCCCAAGAAGCTCGAAATCCTCGGCAAAGCCAAAGTTAAGATTGCCGCCGCCAAGATTCCCGGGATCATCGCCCCTGGCAAGGCGCGGGAAGTCCATGGAAATAACCGGCGGATCGTTTCTGACAAAAAAGACAACATCGTCCAGGTTTTCGGTAATTTTTTCGGCGGTGTCCATTACCATGAGCCGAAGGTGAAGCGCGCCGTCACGGAACATCCGCGTGTCTATTTCGAAGCTCCAGCTCCAGTTGCCGTCGCGAAGGCGAGTGATTGGCTGTCGTACGTCCCGCCAGCCAAGCAGCTCCTGCTCCCTCTCCCTTCGCGCCTGTGCGCCTTCGCGCTCTTCCAAGTTGTCAAGGTATTCCTGTTTTGCCGGGCTAAAGCCTTGGTGGTAGGATATTCTGAACTGCACTTGTTGCACGGCCATGTCGTCCCATGCCGTTCCCCTGAACTCCCGGCTTCCCCGAATGGGGCTGCCGGGAGTCGGGTATATGAGGCTGACCGTGGGATGCTGCATATCCACCACGGCACCAAGGCCGGCCCTAAAGGGATTCTCGCAGGCACTAAAAAGCAAAGCACCCAAACCCAGCGCGACGGTTCCCGCAAAAGCAAGAACGCCGGAGGCCGCAGCCCCCCGAAGTTTACGAATTATGTTCATGGCAAAAGTCCTTTTCATGCTGCGCCTCCCTTATTACGGCATCCAGTATGCCACACGGAATTGGTTGTCACCAGAAAGGAAACCCACGGCCGCCCTCCAGTTAAACTCTGCCCTGCCGTCCGCCAGCCGGTCACTCGGGAAGTTCCTTGTGGGGAAGTTTTCGATGCCGATGCGGGAACTCCGCAGGCCCCTGTCCACGCCTTCCGAAACCCGGAACCTTGCCGGAACGTGCATGACTTCCCAGCCCCTAAGGCTATTTCCGTACACATCGCGGTGTTCCCGTGTAAAGGCAGGGTTAAAGAACGCCACTTTTACGCCGTCCATGGAACCCATGTTGGCCTGGTCGTAGTAGGCAATCCAAGGGTTGCCATCCGCGTCCAGCGAAATGGTACTGCGACGGCCTACCGTTCCCAGGGTGTCCACTACCAGCGCATGGTGGAACTGCCAGAAGTCGGCCTGGTTTGTGGAAGTGCCGAAGTTGGTATTCACCCTGCCACGTATGTACACCAGGCTGTTGGTGTTGGCGTTAAAGGTCGAGATGTGCACCGTGTTCCAGTTGCCGGTGGCAATATCGGTATTGTCGGTCGCCAAACCCGTGGCGTATCTTCGCACCGTGTCAATCCTCATACTTACGTAACGACCGGCACCTTGACCTCGAATATCGCCTACGGTTACATCAGGGATTATGCGCCATCCGGCCGCCGCAACAGGCGTGCGGTTGTTGCTTACCGCCATTCTGAGCCTTTCATTGGTGGCATCGAAGTAGACGACCACAGGGTGTCCATGGCTGCTGACGGCTATGTCGCTAAGCTCGCCTGTTTCGATGGCCGTCCCCCTAAGCGGAGTGCCGCCAGTATTGCTGTTTGCGGGAATATCAGCCGCAGACACACCTCTTGGGAACCCGACAACTCTTGACCCTTGGGCCGCTACGGTGGCGGCAAAAGTTGCATCGAACCATACCCGAGCACCAGTACCTTGGGTTGCTGCTGCCACGGCGGCACCGGCAGGTCTCATATCGTCCATGTCAAAACCGCCGTCCAAATTGGTCCAAAGGCGCCTTACGAAATTGGCGGCGGTGCCATCCGTCTGATTAAAAGCAGCATTCATCCCAGCCTCGTTTGTTCCAAGCCCCCACGGCTGGCGAACAGCGTCAGTAGTGCCTATAGCTTGATTGCGCATATTGAACCGGTACTTGATGGCACTGGTATGACTATCCCAGTAGACCACGTGGATGTGCTCATCGGTACCGTCATGGAACGTTACCACACGCGGACTTCTGAACTGCTCGCTTGCTTGCGGGGTTGCATTATCAAGTGAATCCGTAGAAGCGTTGTGCCAGATACTCTCGATAAGGAAGCCGTTGTTGGTTGTACCAGCATTGGACATACCAGAAGCAGTCAACCCGCCAGGCCCCGCCAAAAATATACCGCCTACACGGGCACCAACTTGGTCACTACCCTGCCTACCTATGATGCTGGACACAGCCCAGGGTCGGGGAGTGTTATCAGGATCAACACTGACGAAGATGCTGGATTGTATAATCGGGTCGATAAACTGGGTCACCGCAATTTGAGCACCAGCACCCAAGGTGCCTCTATATGTACGGCTTTCGTTGGTAGCAGCATGGGCTGTTCCCGAATTGTGGCTTGAATGAAGCATCCCGGTACGGGGGTCAATCGACATATCGGTGCCAAAGAGAATCGTATTACCAGCGCGTGGGAACCTATGCGTGGTATCATCCGCGGACGACCAGATATGCACCGAGGTACGGTTGTCCCACAGGTCGGATCCTACCACCGCAGCGGAACGCTCGATGTTCCAGGGCTGTACGTGCCGCACCCCATTGGTTCTGGCCGCAATGTTGTTTACCGCAGGGTTTTCCGCACCGCCAACGGTAAGCCTGACAATGCCGTCGCCGGTTCCCGCCGTCGCCGGTATGTCAAAACGTTGGTAGCGGGCCACATCCACGGAAGTAAGATTGAAATTGTCGCGTTGGGTCGCACTTACCGCGCCAACGCCTGTCGCCGCCACGGTCCCCGGCAGGGTAATCGCGGTGGTCAACCCAGCACGGCCAAGGTTAAAGCCCGTAACCACGACGGTCTCGCCCCTGGAGAAGGGATACCTGCCCTGCATGGAGCGGGTATTGTTGAAGAACAGTGCAGCATTCCGCCTAAACCCGGTTATGTAGGGCCGCACGTTCATCGTTATCTGGTTGTACCGGTACACGTTCGTGGGGAAACCGGGGTTGCGCACGTTCGGGTTGTAGCGGTCGGTTCTGGTTTCCATTGACCCGGCACGGTTCTCCCAGGTCATTAACCCGCTCTGGCGAATACCCAAAGTATCGGGCGTGATGTCGGTGTTGGCATTGTAGGCTATGACCCGCACGGTAACGTCGCCCACAACCGTATTCGCGGGGATCGCGGCCGTGTCCCAGACAAAGGCCCATTCCACGCGATGCCTGAACAGGTCTATGGTGTCATAGAAGAACACCCTTCCCGTCTGGGCCGCCGGTATCGCCAGCAATCCCGTGTTACCGGCTGCCGGTGTCGGCGAACCGGTGGCTGCCTGCAATATGGTAACAGTCTGGCCGCCTATATAAAGGTCAACCCGGCTTACCCGCTGGTCGTCCTCGACATAGCCGCGCAACACGACCCTGCCGGACACTGTGTCCCTTTCAAAGAAGCCCGCGCTGTCTATGTCGCCACCGCCCATCTGCGTCGGGGTAAGGCTGTGGCGATTCGTAACGTACAGCGAGGAGCTGGTGGAGGCAATATACCTGGGTTCGATGTTGCCGGGCCTGGAAAGGTTGCCTAAGCTGTCGTCGCGCCACAGGCCGCCCCTAAGCCGGTTCTGCCCGTCACCGGTGTTGATTATACCGGCCGGCGCAAGCCCCGCCGGTGGATTGTCCGCGGCCCTGTCGCCGCGACCAAGGTTTTCGGACATGGGGTTAAGGTCGTGGAGCTGCGCGAACGGCGCGGTCCTGTCGTTGTTGTTCACCCGTATCGAAAGCAGGGTAAAGTCGGTGAACAGGTCGCCGAATGCGCCGTCGAACACCCTGATGATGAACAGCGAGTAGCGTTCGTGCAGATTGGCTGCCCCGGGAACATGGTCAACGATAAGATTGTTGGTTCTTCGGCCACCAGCATCGGTTCCTGCCCAAGCGCCTGCATCAAAGGCATTGCTGCCATAGGCGAATTCCCTCGTCAACGCTCCAAGAGGCGCGTCCGGTGCCGGGCTGACTGGGATATTCAATCTCAGGGGAGAGGCAGCGTTCGGTGTAATATGGTCGTTAAGCTCCCAGGCACTTACGGTTGTATTGCCCCAGTTACCCGGGATCTCCGCCGCCGCAAGGAACGCATATCCGGCGGAAACGGTGGCGTGGTTCGCTCCAACATCCTGCCACGTCGTTATACCCCCCGAATTTTGGACGACGAACACGCCGCCGGGTCTTTCGGCCAACCTGGCCCTAAGATAGTCCCCCGTAAACAGCCTTGCGCCGGAAACATACTCCACCCTAAAGTTTCTTGTCGCGGATACGTGCTGCGGCGGCGTCGTTACGCTAAGGGCAAGGAATTCGTTCCGCACGGTAAAGTTGTCAACGTGGTGCCTGGTCCCGGTAATCGCCGAGCTGCGCCCGTGGGCAGTCGGGTTCAGTTCCGGTGGCGCTATGCCCCCGCGTATATCCTGTTCCCTGGTCGGTGTCGAACCCAGGCCCAGAAGTCCACGGATTGTCGAGAAGATGTTCGTCCCGGTCACGCCCATGGTGGTACCGCCCAGATTCAAATCCGTTTGCCTAGCGTCGTTGCCAAGAAGGTCGGTGGCAAGCTGGATGTCCATGATAAGCGGCGCGCCGTTCATTACGGTAATCCTCTGCACATCGTGGAATGCGTTGCCGGCGCGGTCGAACGCGACAAAGTGCATGTCCAAGTGACCGGAGGGCAGGCGGTTGGTGTTAATCGTGAAGTTCCATATCTGCCCCTGGCCGCCGGGAATCCACCCGGTCGCCACGCTGTTTAGGCCGTCCGGGGAAGCGTTGCCCCATTCGATTTGGGTTTCGGAACCGAACGGGTTGTTGCGGTTTATGACGATGGCGTAATTACCGCCGGCCGGCGCATTACGATCCGGTATATGCGGAAGGTTTTGCGCTCTGGTTCCCCCGCTTCCATTGGACACGGTTACAGATACGGGGTGGGACGAGGTCGCATCGGCCCAACGGAAAGTCCCGACAGCAGTGTCCGACTCACCCGGAAGAGCATGTCTGCGCCAGGAAACACCTTCACTTGGAATCGTTACCGTATCGTCTCCTACCTGTTCCGTCCTCGCTATGGTCTGGAACCATACCACTACCCTGTCAACCACGCCGGGCACTCCCGAGGGATCGCCAACGCCGGCACTTGCGCTGCCGCCCAGGGTCGCGCTGCCTGCGGGCCAAACGTTAAGCTCGTGCCTCGCGGACGGCGGGCTGTTGTCGATGGGCAGCCTTAGCGTTTCCCTTCGCTCGTTGGGGTTAGGCGTGGAGTTGTCGGCCGTGGATATCTGCAAGGGAAGCCAGAAGGCACTGTTCGCGCCCATGGGGTACCTACCCCCGGCAGCGAAGGCCGGGCTAAGCGTATCCACCTGGACGTATACGTAACGCGCAACGTGGGCTCTGGGAGGAGTTCCATGCATAACGTTAGTACGTTCAACACCTGCCCACACCGAAAAGCCGTGGGAGTTAAGCCTAGCGGTATCATTTTCGCTACCAGCGTGACCATCAAGAAGGCTGATCTCGGATCCAGTGGGCCGCAGAATCCAGTTGGGCTCCGTTGGAGTACCAATGTTATGCCTTTCCACCTCCCGGTACCTTATGGCGCCGATCCCTTCCTCGTGGAGAACGGTAAACCGGAACGTCGCGCGTCCCCCACCCATATGGACGAGGGAAGGAGGTCCGGATATCCCGGAGGAAAGCGTTACCTCCTGCTGGGCGATAAAGGGAGCCCCGGACACAACGTAGGCGTACCTTACCGATCTGCCGATCACAGGCGAGCTGAAATCCCAGCCCGCATTGGGATCGTCGGGGGCAAAGTCGGGTTCAAGGCGAGCCGCATCCGTTGCGACTACCTCTATGCGAATACGGTTTCGCCCACGTTCCGCCGTAGGCTCAAGTTCGTCGTAGGCGTTGATAAGCGCGGACCAGTCCGTCTGCCAGGTTCTGGTGCTGTCGGCCAAGTACCAGCCCCAGCCTTCATAGGCCTCTCTTCCCGGAATCTGTCTTCCAGGCGGCTCTGTAATTTCGGAATTGTTGTGCTGGTATCCCGCTCCACCGAAATTGGGAACACTCAAACGAGCCAATCTGTACTGCTGGCCGTCTATGGTGTGCCAGCCGCCTGCCGGTACGGTGGTGTAATCGCCGTAGGCCGTTCGCCTAATCAGCACCCTGAAGAACACGTCCTGGACGCGCTCGTTGTCGCTGGCGAGTCCCATAATGTTGAACGGGCCGCTCATAAGGCTGTACTCACCGTCTTCCACCGCAGGGGTCCAGATTTGAACCACCGGCATATCGCCGTGGGGGAACAGCCAGACATCCCTTACGGTAAAGCCGACGTTGCCGGCATGGTCCTCGGAACGTATGGCCAGACGCATGTGATGGATGTCGTAGGCGGCACCGATTTGGTTGTTCGGAGAGTCACCCCAGGTAACGCCCGGCCTGTCATCATAATCCACCAAGGGCGCATGGGTTGCGGCATAGTCACTGCCCAGGATGTTGCGGGTATTGGGGATGTTAATTTCCCAGTTGGCGCCGGCTTCGGCCCCCATTTGCATCAGTTGCCTGCTGGTGCCGCCAACGTCAGCGTTCCATGCCCCTGTTCTCCAGTCACCGCGATCTGTGTCGCTTACCTCGAATTCCTCCGCAAAAAATGCATTCCAGGTTCGCCAGTCGGCCAGGGTCCCGTCAAGCTCGGGCTGGGCCGGCAGGTCGATGTTGGAAGGTATAAGCAGATACTCAACGGACCTGATTCCACCTGTACCAAGACCATCGGGAGTTGCCCCCCTGCCTCGAATGGTAACGGGGCCTGCAACAGCGGCATTTGCATTGGTAGGCGTATCCACTATGGGGCGCGGGGCCTCGTTGCCAATGAAGAAGGTTCTGGTGTGGTCAACGTTGGTGGTATTACCCGCCGCGTCCCGCACGGTCAAAACCAGCGTGTACTGGGCACTTGGCAATTCCCCGGGCCGCAGCCTGACGCTACGTGGCCCGGTGTACCAGTCCTCATTGCTGTTATCACCGGTATCGGTAGCATGTCCAAACCAGTCGATAGATATGGATCCAGTCGGCACGGGAAGCTCCGGGTCAGCGGCAACCGTGGGACTATCCCCAGTGCTTGCCACTACAACGCCGGCGGCGTTCCGAATCTCGGCACGGAAGTAGTCAAGTGGCACGGTGTTCGGATCGCTCACGGAAAAATCAAACCATAGGTTCGCCGTGCCTGGGTTCGTGTTAAAGAACCGCCTTTCCGCCGCCACCCATTGAATGACGGGCGCGCCACTGTCGATAAAGAATTCCTCATAGAAATCGCGGGAATTGCCTTCGGCAAGCGCGGCGCCGCCCCAAGACAACGCCCCATCGCTTGCCCTAATCTTAATCTTGTACCGGCCTTCCACAAGGAACGTCCCGTATTCGGCGGCGTTAAGCTCGGCCTCACCCACGGTCCAGCTTACAAACCTATCGCCCGGGGCAAACGGAATATCGTACCATGTCCCAGCCTCGGAAGTAACAGCGGTAAAGCCATCTGTTCCGTTGAACCAACGCCATGCACCGCGAGTATTGTCCACATTTAGATGGTCATATATCCACCGGGCCAGAATGAACTCCATTTCCGCTATTCCCGTGTCATCCTGCACGGTTCCCCTAAAGGTAAACCCGTTATTGGCGGCAGGGGCGACCACGCTTTCCAAGTTAAAATCGACATGCGGCGCGGAGCTGTCCAGGGAGAAGGGCCAGTGCACGGTGGTACGCTGGTTGGCAACGTCCGTAGCCACCAGGGTTATGTTGCTGACAACATCCAGATCATCGGGACCCCTTAGGACGGCTATGTCCCTTTCCAATACGTTCAGCGTCCAGTACCAGTAATCGGTTGTTCCGTACTGCTCAACGCTAAGCCGCATATCCTGCGGAGTGCCTGAATCTTGGGGAGGAGGAGCCAAGGGCGTGAATGCATAGGCGGTGATCCCGGGGCCAATCGTTACCGCGAGCTGCTGCAGGTTGGCATCGCGCACTCTGCCCTGTACCTGGAATACTTTGTCGTCACTAGCAGGGTTGGCGGCGGCGGCGTTGAAAACCCATGCTTCAGTAACTTGGTCGTCAAGCTCCAAGTAATCATCGTCGGCCATACCGTCAAATCTGACCCTGAATGATTCGTGGCTGTCGAAGTCTGGCGCTTCGGTGTCCACGAAAAAGCGTATGCCTTGCACTATGGTCTCGTTGCCGGCATTGTCGCTGAATCTTATGTCAAGAAGATACTCGCCGTCCGTAAGAGGGTCATTGCCGGGCTCATCATGCAAATATATACTCCATGTCAGTCTTCTGTAGGTGTCCACATCCGGATTATGAGTCACCGGAGCCGAGGTCGTCCAATTAGGCGCAGGGGCTGCCCCGCGGCGTGTGATGCGATATTCAAAAGTTGTGTTGTCAGGAGAATCGCGCCAAACGTAACCGTGTCTGTCGTCAAATCTTCCGATCATTGTACCGATTCCACCGATCGCTGGGCGGAAAACAAAGGGGCTCAGTTCTCTTTCCGCATTAATCCTCTCGATTACTGCCGCAACCCTTTGTCCGTGATTCTCGCCATGTATAAACGCAAAGTCGGAGGGCCAGTCTTGGATGGCTGCCAGCCACTGCGCGTTCCATGACGTTAGCCAATTACCGCCGGCCAATGGCCAGTCCAGGGGCCAGTCAGTCGGGAAGTCGCCGGGCTGTATAGTTCTGGTTCCGCTCGGAGCTGCCGCGTCTGCGATTTGGTTGTTGTGGAGAATCGCGCGTCTCATTCCACCCAAAAGAGTAAGGTTGGGGCCTTCGGTGTCTTTTGTGAAGCTCCAGTTTACCGTATTGCTTCGGTTGCCGGCTCTGTCTTCGGCCACAAAGCTTATGGTGTGCTCTCCCTGCCTTGTTTCGTGGTTGTCGAACCAGCTTGTAAGCTCCGTCAAAAGGTTTACCGTGGCAGATGCCGGCGTTCCCGCAATTACCTGAACAACATACGTATCCCAGTCCCAGCTATGATTCACGCCAGTGGGTATGTTCAACAGGCGGAACGTGCGGCCAGCAAAGGACACATCGAAGAAGTAGAGGTTTGGCTCGGCCACCGTACCACCTTGAAGTGTCGTTGTCAGGCCAGCAACGCTGTTGAACGTGGTCTGGGTTCCGACAAGCGTGTTGGAAATTACAGGGGGTAACCGATCCAGAATCAGGACATATTCCCATGTTTCTGTCGCGGCCGGTCTTACGGGTATGGACGGAAACGGGTAAAAGGTAACAACGGTATTGGTGCCGCGCATTTGGGGGTTCTTGCTTCTAGTTTTGCCTTCTATGGTTCCATGCTCGTCGCTTATCCTTATCCGGTAGCGTATGGTGCCGTCCACACGGGCAGGATCTGGTTCCATTACGTTAAACCGAAACTCTATTGCGCCGGTGGCATCCAAGGTACCCTGAACGGGAAGCCATCTGTCGGGATTCCAGCCGAAGTGGTCGTCGTAGTACTCGTAATCGAAGAAGAGTATTTCCACGTAAGTGGTTGCAAGAATATTGCTGTTGTCGGATTCGGTAGCGGGGTTAAAGCCGTCCGTGTCGCGGGCGAGGCCCGTTATGAAAAGGGATCCGTTGTCATCGCGAAGCACGGCGTTGTTGGCGGGGGCAGGCCCAATCAGCATGGGCGCATCGGCGGCTTGGTTTACCCTGATCCTGCTGATACCGCCTTCGTTCAGCCTTTGCCTATAATAGTTGCCCACCACGTCCCTGGCTATGACGTAGAGCTTGTAATACCCATCCGCAAGGGCGGCACTGTCAAAAACCGCTTCAAAGGTCGCGCTTAAATCGCCCCTTGCAAGGAAGTGGCCCCCGGTTCGGTTGGCTCCGTTGAACGGCGTGGCCCAATTTGGAGACGTGGCATCATGGGGAAGCAGCCACCATCTTACGTCGGCCAGTCTGTTATCCGCGGTTACATTATCCGGCAAAATCATGCCGGGCGGAAGGGTCACGCTCGTCGGCAGCTCCACGCTTCCAATGCCGTTCGCGTCGGCAACGCTTATCGCAAAGTGTACGTTGCCCCATGCCTCAAACACATGTACACTTGCCGGGTTGTCCGGATCGACAGGGCTTGAAGAGTTTACCTGGCTTACAGGGCGGCCCTGGTTAAAGCTTACAAAGTTCACGGTTGGCGGGGTACGATCCCTGATAAAGTCCCAGTTTATTGACGGGCTGCGGTTGCCTGCCATGTCCTCGGCCACAAAGCTTATGGTACGCCGTCCGTCGTTTCCGCCATCGAACCAAGCGGTAAGAGCGTCAGTGACGCTTCCCAGATTCCAGTTATGGGTTTGGCCCGTGGTGGGAAGATTGACGGGTGGTGTATCCCCAAAGGCAACATTGAAAAAATAGAGATTGGCCTCGGCTACCGTGCCGGTAAGACGGCTGATCAGATCGCCGACATTTCCGAATATCGGGGTATCTGTCTGGCTTCCGTCCGTGAAGTGAATAACAGGATCGGCCCTGTCCAGTATGAAGCTGAAATAGTCGGCATTATACGGGAAAACTCTGGTAGAGGCTCCAACCGGGGTGATAACCGGCGGGGCATTGCCTGTCGTAATAAAGGTATTGCCTATCTGCGGGTTCTTGTTTCTCGTGCCTACCGTGGCATAAGGCTCATCGCTTATCCTTAGCCGGTAACGTATGGGGCCGTCGTAGGTGGCCGCTACGTCGAACCCAAATTCTATCGCGCCGGTGGCATCCAGGGTACCCTGAACGGGAAGCCATCTGTCGGGATTCCAGCCGAAGTGGTCGTCGTAGTACTCGTAATCGAAGAAGAGTATTTCAACGTAAGTGGTTTCAAGAATATTGCTGCCAGGTAAGGTAGCGGGGTTAAAGCCGTCCGTGTCGCGGGCGAGGCCCGTTATGCGCAGATTTTCCGGGCGAAGCACGCTGTTATTCGCAGGGGCAAACCTTACCAGATCGGGAGCGTCGGCGGCTTGGTTCACCCTAATCCGGTTGATCCCGGCATTGCCGCCCAGTCTTTGCATCTGCTCGTTGCCCGCCACATCTATGGCTATGACATAGAGCTTGTAATACCCATCCGCAAGGTCGGCACTGCTAAAAACCGCTTCAAAGGTCGCGCTTAAATCGCCCCTGGCAAGGAAGTGTCCGCCAATTTGGTTGGCGCCGCTGAACGGAGTGACCCAAGTTGGAGATGGGGCATCATGTGGAAGCAGCCACCATCTTACGTCTGCGAGTCTCGTATCTGCCGGCAAGGGGCCACCCGAGGGCAGATCCGCGCTTCGAATACCGTGGGCGTCGGATACGCTTACGGCAAAGTGCACGTTGCCCCATACCTCGAACACAGAACCACTTGCCAGGTTGCTCGGATCAACAGGCCTTACAGGGCGACCCTGGTTAAAGCCCGTGAAGCTCACGATTGGGGGGGTGAAATCCCTGGTAAAGTCCCAGTTTATCGACAAGCTGCGGTTGCCGGCTACGTCCTCGGCCACAAAGCTTACGGTACGCCGGCCGTCGCTTCCACCATTGAACCAGTTCGCAAGCTCCGTGTTGAGGTTCACGCTGCCGGAAACCGGCTCACCTGCAACCACCTCATGAGCATTACTATTCCAGTTCCAGTAATGATTCAAGCCATCGGGCCTGTCCAACAAACGGAAAGTGCGGCCGCCAAAGCTGACATCGAAAAAGGACAGATTGGCCTCGGTTACCGTGCCGCCAACCGTGCCATGGTCAAGCACGTCCATAAAAGCCGCAAAGCTTCCGAATACGCGCGGGGCATTTTCGTTATAGCCAAGCTCAACAACAGGCGGCGTGTCATCCAAAATGAAGCTGAAATAGTCGGTATCGGGGAAGTACCTGATAGAAGCTCCAACCTGGGCGATAACAGGCAACCGAACAATGCCGGCCGTGTCGGTCGTTAGGAAGGTGTGGCCCACTTCGCGCTGGGGGTTTTTGCTTCTTGTTCTGCCTTCTGTGGTTTCATCCTCGTCGCTTATCCTTAGCCGATAACGTATGGTGCCGTCCACAGGTACGGGGTATAGTCCCATTACGTCAAACTGAAACTCTATGGCGCCGGTGGCATCCAGGGTGCCCTGAACGGGAAGCCACGCATCGCCCCAGCCGTTGCCTTGGTTGTAGAAGAGGATTTCCACGTAGGTGGTTGCAAGAATATACCGGTTGCCGACGAATACGGTAGCTGGGTTAAAGCCGTCCGTGTCGCGGGCAAGACCCGTTATGTGAATGGCATCCTCGGTATCAGGGCGAAGCACCTCGACTCTGTCGATTCCGTCAGGGCTGGGGCCGACCAGTATGGGCCGGTCGGCATTCTGGTTCACCCTGATCCTGCTCGTGGGGCCACCCATTCTTTCCCGCCGCTCGTTGCCGGCGGCATCCCTGGCAATAACATAAAGCCTGTAATCCCGGTTGTATGTAAGGTGTCTGCTGTCAAAAACCGCCTCAAAGGTCGCGCTTAAATCGCCCCTGGCAAAGAAATGGCCCCCGGCTCCGTAAGGGCCGGTTGGGAACTGGGTGTCCCAGCTAGGCGAGGAAGGGGTAACGTCGTCGCGAAGCAGCCACCACCTTACGTCGGCGAGTCTCGTATCTGCCGGCAAGGTTACGTCGGGCGGAAGAACCACGCCAGACGGCAGAGCCGCGCTTCCAATACCGTGCATGTCGGATACGCTTACGGCAAAATGAACGTTGCCCCATACCTCGAACTGCATCGTGTTGGTGGTGCCCTCCACAAGACTGACAGGCCGGCCTTGGTTAAAGCTTGAGAAGCCCACGGTTGGAGGGGTGCGGTCCCTTGTAAAATCCCAGTCCATTGACGGGCTGCGGTTGCCCGCCCTGTCCTCGGCCACAAAGCTTATGGTACGCCGGCCATCGTTTCCACCATCGAACCAATTTGTAAGCTCCGTATTGAGGTTAACGGTGCCGGAAACCAGTATACCCGCAATCACCTCACGAACATCCATATCCCAGCTCCAGCCATGATTCGCGCCTGTGGGCATGTCCAACAGACGGAAAGTGCGGCCGCCAAAGCCGACATCGAAGAAGAGCAGATTCTCATCGGCTACCGAGCCGCCTGGAAGCGCATCACGCAGGTAGCCAATATCTTGGAACGTGCGTTGCTCAATCCCATCCGTAAATGAAATATCAGGCGCAACCGTGTCCAGGATCAGGCTGAAGTAATCGCCGGGGTCGGCGGGGAACACGCTGACCGCAGAGGACATAAGCGGTATCTGCGGGATAGCCGGCAGAGCATTGCTGCCTGTGGTAAGGAAAGTATAGCCCAAAGCAATCTGCGGGTTTTTGTCTCTTGTTCTGCCCGCGACGGTTTCATATTTGTCGCTTATCTTTAACCTGTAGCGTACGGTACCGTCGCCGCTGCCAGGAATTGACGAGTTGCGTATGTGGTTGGCAAAAACATAGAACCCAAAGTCAATCGCTCCGGTGGCATCGAGATCGCCGCCAACGGGAATCCAGCCATCATCGTCCCAACCGTTATTGTAGAACTGTATCTGTACATGGCTGTCCGTGGGCGCAGCCAAATTCACCCTGGCGGGGTTGAAACCGTCGGTGTCGCGGGCGAGGCCCGTAATACGCAGATTTCCGGCGGCATCCGGACGAAGAACGCTTTCACTCACAGGGGCAAACCTTGCCAGTTCAGGGGCATCGGCGGCTTGGTTTACCCTGATTATATCAACACCCCTATCGTTCAGCCTCCGCCGGAATTCGTTGCCGGCCGCATCTCTTGCAATTACATAGAGTTTATAGGCCGCGTTATTGGCCAGTGTTCTGCTGTCAAAAACAGCCTCGAGGTTTGCGTTCAGATCGCCGCGAAACAGGAAGCGTCCTCCCCTTCCGTAAGCGCCGGTGGGGAAAGGGGTATCCCAGGTTAAATAGTCGGAGTCGAAGGCGGCGGGAAGCAGCCACCATTTTACGTTGGAAAGTCTTTCACCAGGCAAAACTATGCCAGATGGCAGCGGTTCGTATCCAAGGTCGTGCCTGTCCGTAACGTTTACCGAAAAGTGAACATTGCCCCATACCTCAAACTCGTTAATATCCCGGTTTATAGGGCGGTTCTGGTTAAAACCTGTAAAACGCACGTAGGGCGGCTCAACGTCAACCCTTACCCAGTTCGAGGCCAGATTTTCTTCCTCGGCGTTCGGGAAACCCATAGAGTCAAAAGCCCTTAGGGTGAATTCCCGCCTCTCAGGTCCGGGATCGCCGGGCCCGGTAGTGAAGTAAACATCTCTCACCTGCCAGCGGTAAACGTACACGCCGTCAGGGCCCCTTGTGGCCGGCCTGACTACCGTGAATCTTTCATTGCCGTTATCGTCGCCGTTACCATCGATGAACGTCATCTCGTAATTGCCAGTGCGGTTGACCCAATCGTCATAATCCGGTTCGTCGGGGTCGGCGGCTAAAACATCGGGGTAAAAAGATATCCACAGGCTTTGCAGCCTGAACGGGCTTTCCACCGTTCCCTCGATATACACCGAATCCGTAGACTTGAAGGCATTGTTGTCGGGCGTTTCTACTTCTACGTTAAGGTTTCTATTGTGCACGGCAAACCAGAAGGATTTGCTGCTGGAACGCTGCAATCCTGTATTGCCGTCTATGTCAACTTTAAACTCGTCGCTATCCAGTACTTCCATGCTGAATCGATATATTCCGTCCGGCAACTGCCTTGCGTTCGCCATTATGTGCGTGGCTCCCGCCGCGCGAAGCGCCGCCGCCATTGCCTCTTGGCTTAGCGTCCCGGACCATGCCCTTGGAGTAGTGCCTTGAAGAAAGCCTAGCTGGGCTTCGTTAAGAACGACAGAACGCCCGGAATGACGGTCGTACAGGGTTATGAGTACGTAATTCGTCAGGGTTATGCCGTCTCCTACATGCCTGCCAATGCCGTCGTCGTCGGACACCCTAATGCTTATGCCAAGGTCTCCCGACAGGACGTTGTGCCTCGGGTAGTTTCCGCTGCGACCGGGAGCGGCAGGGTCGTTTCCGGTTATGCTTACGGCTACCTTAAGATCTTCGTAGCCGTCTATTACGCCTTCGCCCTCAAAGACAAAGCCGGGGATGTTTATTTCGGGGATGTCGGTGCTTGAATCCACCCGAATTTTCTGCATGGCAAAACCAAGGTTGTGTATCTGGTTCATGGCTACCACATACAGCCACAGGTAGTCGCCGTCGTAGTCGCCATCGTAGTCGCCGGTATCAAGCTTGAAGTTGTGCGTCCGGTACGCATCGTGGGGAACCGTGCCGGTCGTGATGGGCATGCTTACCCGGCCGCTGGAATATTCGAACCCCAAATAGTCATAGAAGAAGTCAAGGTTCTCACGGCTTGGGCGGTTATGCTGGAACCTGACAAGCCTATAGAATATGCTGTCCTCCCATTCGCCGGGAGAATCAAGGCTAAAGGTTTCAGGCACCTGTTCCCTGCCTGCCCGCATAGGTTCCACGAACCACTTAACCCTCTGCCGATCGCCATCAAACATTATTGGGGGAGTTGCAGTACGGTCAATCGAAACCTGTATATTGCCGTTTACCGTAATGGGGCTTTCGTTGACAAGACCGCCGTGCCTGGGCAGGACGGGGCCGGCCGGCGGGGCGGTTGCTCCGCGTATAGACGGACGGATCTCCACCGTGGGGAGCTCCCCGTCCATTATCAGGCTGAACGACCGTTCGCCGAAAGACCCGATATCGGAGTAAACCCTAAACGTAAGAACGTATGGCGTAGCCTGGGTGGTAAAGATGCCGCTGTGGCTTTCGTTCGCCGTAAAAGTAAGAAAGACCTCCGTTTGATCGCCGGGAGTTTTAGGCACTTTCACCAATGGAAGCTCTCCACTACGAGCGGTGGCGCGATGTTCCCATGTTAGATAAGCCCTGGAGATTCCCGAGTTGTGCGTCGCCAGGGTTCTTATTTGGAAAACATCCCTGGCAATGGACGGATTGTTAAGGGCTATTATTCTTTCGTTGATCCCGGAGGTTACATAGATGTTTGGGCTTGGCGCGGCAAGCTCCTGCGGGGTATTAAACAGTTCTATGGTCGGCGGGGTGGCATCATTGATAATGAACATAGCTACGGGGTTTCCCTGGCTGGTACGGTCTTCCCGATCGGTGCCATGGTTGTAAGGCGGAAAGTGGCCCACAATACCCCTGGTATCCCTTGTTACTATTCTGAACAAATATTCGCCTGCTATGGGGAGCTTGTTGTCGCCATCGCGAGGAAATATAGCGGCGCGAACTCCGTCGTCTCGTATTTCTTCCGCTATCGTAAAACTATTCAGCCTGAACTGAAAGTTTGCCACGTTGACAGTTTCACCGTCCCTGGAGGCATAAACGCCCGCTTCGATATCGTCGTTAACCGAGGAGCCAGAAGGAACAAGCGTAGTGAGAAACATGCTTACCAAACCGTAACGTTCATCGTCTTCAAAACCGCTCGGGTTAGCGGTAACTTCGGCTCTATCTGCGGGCCAGATCTGAATCTTGGGATACCCTGGCGCAAGGCCCCTAAGGTCGGTTATTCGGCCTTGTATCGACGCGCCGCTTGCTATACGGCCCACGTGGCCTTCTGTTGCCTCTATGACTCTTTCATCGGACGGAAACGCCATGGTTATCTGTGAAGGGAGGTTTTTGACGTTGTAAGACAGCTCGTCCGATTCAATATGGCCCAAGTTGTCCCATACCCTGAACCGCATCATTACCCGACCGTCGTCCATGGTTGTTCTTCTGGCTGTTGCCGTTTCGGGAAGGCCCAACGTGTCAAGGTAAAAATGCCAGGCACCTTCGATTCCCACGGCGGGATAGGTAACGCTGGTTCTGGATATGCGCCCGTTGAGCAGGCTTATGTCGGTCCAGTCAAGTATCGGGTTCCCCGCGTCGTTGAACCTTTCCCCGGTGGTGGTAGCGCCGATCCGCACCTCGACACGGCGCAGTTCGCGGTGCGCCCACGCCTGCCCCTCGAACCTTTCCCGCCCGGTAAGAAGATCGCCCGAAGAAGGCGTTATATTTGAAATTGTAGGTCGCCCTACGGTGATTTTGTCGCCCATGTCGCTGCTGAAAGGATTGCGACACGCGCTGAATAGCCCAAGAATTACGACAGCCGAAACAAAACTTGCAAACAACAACGAAGATGTTACCTTCGGATAACCGCGCAGCATAAAGCCTCCTGGTTTATTTTTAACTTTTTTTCATCAACCACCAGGGCCCCGTCCGAACGGGCGAGACCTCCGGCAATTATAATTAAATAGTCTAGTGCACAAGGACGCGGATGTCAATTAAACGCTGCGAACAACGGTCATGTTTTTTTCGCCCTGTCGGGAAATGATGTAACAGCGGCAGGGCGGGCTGGTTACAAAATCCGGAGCGTAAAAATCCGCATCAACCGCGGGCTTCTTTCGCAATCGTGGTTTCGGGGCCGTGGCCCGGGTATACCCTTATTCCGCCGTCCATGGCAAACAGGCGGTTCAGCGAGGCGAAAAGCAGCGGCTCGTTTCCGCCCGGCAGGTCGGTGCGCCCGTAGCCGTTCCGGAAAAGGGTGTCGCCGGTAAAGAGCAGCCCGGCGGCCTTGTCCCAAAAGGCGACGCTTCCCGGGGTGTGGCCCGGCAGGTGCAGAACCGTAAAGGGGCCCACGGTGTCGCCTTCGGCAAGGGTTTTGTCCGGCGGCGGCATGTCCCGCCACAGTCCGTCCACGTACGCCGAATCCCCGCCGGCCGCCGCGAAGGTGCGGCAGTGTACGGCGCGGGAGTCCGGCCCCAGGTATTCCGCGTCGGCGGCGTGGACGGCGATTTCCGGCCGGTACTTCGCGGCAAGGGCCGGCACCGCCGCGATATGGTCAAAATGCCCGTGCGTAAGTAGAATATGCGCAGGGAAAAGGTTAAGCTGGTCGAGCAGCGCGACAATGCGGTCGCCTTCCTCGCCCGGGTCTATCACCGCGCAGGGCGAAGCGCCGTTCGGAAGTCCGCTTAGCCCTTGGCTAATCGGGTATATCCAACAGTTGGTGGCAATCGCCCCCACGACTATGTTGCGTACCTTTTCCCGCATGGAGGAATGATACCCTGAGACCGCTCGAATTGCTAGTGATTGTCGGCATGGTGATTCTCTGGTACGGGCTCGTGCCGATGGTTGGGGCGCTTGTCAAACGCTATCAATGGTTCGATTTCAGAAACCGCTTCAACGGCCTTCGCCTGCACCCAATTATGGACGACAAAGCCTACTGGAAACACTGCGGCAAAAACCGCGACGAAAACGCCGGCGTTTACCGCTTCATGGGTGAGTTCGATTCCGTAACCGACGACCACGTGCTTTGGGTGCGAAACGAAGGGCTGCTCGTTCCGGTGGCCCTCAAGGGCGCACAAACCTACCTTCTGCCGATGCAGGGCGGCGAAACCGGCGGCCAGGGAACCGACCCCGGCGAGGAAGCTCCGGAAAAAATCCGCTGGGAAAGGATTTCCGTGCTTGCGGAAGGGACAAGGGTTTTTGTAGGAGGCTCGCTGTTTTGCAACGAAGGCCGGTGGGGTTTCGCCGCCGCCAGGGAAAACCCCCTCGTCGTGATTTTCTACGACGGCCCGGACCATTCCCTCGCGACAAAGGCAATCTGGGCGGGCAGGCACCGAGGCGAGTACTTCAACCTGATTACGCCCTATTCCCTTATAGTCGGAGCGCTTTGCCTTTTGTTCATAGCCGCGTCCTTCCTTCCGAGGCCCGCGTTTCGCCTTACCGTGGTGGTTTCGTTCGTGGCAACCTTCATACCGCTGTTTCCGCTGATGCCGCCGGGCCTTCTTTTCACGGTGGCGTACCGCCGCCTCACGTGGCGCTCCAGGATTCTGCGCGCCTACAGCGACCTCGCCAAGCTTCCCCTGCACTACTTCGCCGCGGACGGCGACGAGCCCCCGCAAGGCAGGAAAACCCTGCCCGACGGCGAGCTCTACGGCTTCACCTACAGCTCGGAGCTGCCCCCCGAAGTCCGCGACGGCAAAATCCCCCTGCTCATACCCGAAATGGAGCTGCGGCCCGGGGATAGCTGGTACATTTTCGGTGCGATGCGCCCCAGCGAGCTGCTTCCCTTCCGTCCCAAGGATCCTTTCGCAACTTTCGGCGTTTTGCCCGGCAACCCCAAAGCTTTCGCCCGACGGTGCACGGCAAAAGCCTACGTCCTGGAAACCCTGGCCTGGATTTTGCTGGTATCGGGCATAGCTCTGAACATCTTTTTCCTCAGCATGGTAATCCCCATGCTAGGTTGAAGCTTGAGCTTGACCCTGCGGTCAATCCTGGGGGGAGTCTTCGGGACGCGGTTCCGGCGGCCGGCAGTCCTGCACGGCTTCAGGCTCGGCGTAGGCTTCCTCGCCTTCGTCCTTGCGCGATTTCGCGTGGTTTACCGTAAGCGGCCTGCCCCTAAACACATACCCGTGCAGCGCCTCGATGATTTTCTCCGCCTCGATGTCCCGCACCTGTACGAACGAGTAGTTGTCGAAAATGCGGATGGCCCCTATGTCTTCCTTGGCGATTGCCGTTTTCGTGTTTACGAGGCTGAGGATTTCGCGGGGGGAAAGGCGGCGGCTTCGGCCTATGCTGAAAAACAGCCACTTCGAGTCCTTGTCCGCCAGCGGGTAGCGGTTCGGGTCTGAGCCGTGGTCTTCGCCTTTCGGCCTGCGCTGGGCCTCCCTTTCCGGCCGGGCGGCGAAAGCGTTTCGCCCCTGGGTTTTTTGCCTGGAAGAGTCCCGCTCCAGGGCCCGGATGGGTTTTCCCTGTTCCAAAAGCATAAGCAGATAGGCCGCCACCTTCGTCCTGTTGAACAGCGACACCTCTTTCTTGAACAGGCTGTGGTATTCCTCAAGCAGCCAGGGATCCACTTCCGATTTTACCTTTTCCGCGGCAAGCGCAACGATTTTTCGCGTCTTTTCTATGTCGATGTGCGATTCCATTTTTCCCTTTGGGGCCTTCGGGCGGCAAGCCCTCCCCGCAAGCCCCTGTTTATCTCCCGTTTTGTCGAAAGCGCCCGTTTTTGGGTACTTCCGTCCGCCATATTATCATAAAACCCGTGCTTTGTTCAACAGGGAATCTGAACATATTGCAATTTTTGCCGCTTCCGGGTAAAATGCGACATGGAGAGGTTGCCAATCTGGGCGGAAAGCTACCTGGTACGCTTCAGCGCCATAGACAAATCCGACACCATGACCCTAAACGCGCTGTTCAACGCATTCCAGGAGCTGGCGGTAAGCCATGCGGAAAACCTTGGCGTGGGGCGGGAAGCCATGGCGGGCACCGGCCAGGTGTGGATTCTTTCGCGAATGTCCGTTCAGGTCGACAGGCGGCCAAAGTACAACGAAACCGTAACAATGCGGTCCTGGCCCAGGAACTGGGAAAAGCTCTTCGCCCTGCGCGATTTCGACGTCCGCGACGCGCAGGACGTTCCGATAGTCCGCGCCAGAAGCTGCTGGATAATAATCGACATCGAGAAACGCCGGCCCATACGCCCGCAAGCCGCCCTTGAAGGCATGCATCTAAACGACGGCCTGGACGCGCTGCCGTTCACCCCCGCCGGCCTCGCCGAACGCGCGTCCATGCAAAAGGTAGCGAGCCAACACGCATCGTACACCGACGTTGACTACAACGGACACGTAAACAACGTAAGCTACATCCGCTGGATAGAAAACGCCGTGGAGCCGTCCCTGCTCGAGCGGGCAAAACGGAGTCGGCTGGACATAAACTACATGAACGAGGTGCTCCCCGGCGAAACCACCGACATCCGGTTCGAGAAAATCGACCCCGCTGCGGAAACCCCGGCTCCGTCCCACGCCTTCGCCTTCGAAGGCAGAAAAGCCCAAGGCAACCAGACGGCTTTCAGGTCGGAGCTGCGCCTGTTTTCCGCCTAAGCCTGGAATGCACGGTTGCTTTTGCCTAGCCGTCGTCGGCAGAACCCACTCAGTAGAGCCTTTGAGGAGCTTGCCTATACTCGCCATTAACGAAACGACCTTCGCGCACTCTGCCGTCTGGAGATGCAAGCTTTCCCATACCGTTCATCGTCCCACCAATGAATTCGCCTTCGTACACTGAGCCATCCGAGAAGACAAGTTTGCCTTTGCCGTCGTAACGGCCCTTACGGAAACGACCTTCGTACACTGAGCCGTCCGAAGATGCAAGCCTTCCTTTGCCGTCGTAAAGATCCTTAAAGAAATCCCCTTCGTAGACTGAGCCATCCATAAAAGTACGTTTGCCATTGTGGCGGCCCCCAAAGAAATCTCCCTTGCACGATGAACCGTCCTCAAAGGTAATTGTCCCTTTGCCGTGGTAGTGGCCGTTAAAGAAATCGCCTTCATACCTTATGTGGCATGTATGTTTGCCTTTACCGTGCCAGATGCCGTTAACAAAATCGCCTTCATAGGCAAAGCCGCCTTCAAAGATGAGTTTGCCTTTGCCGTTGTACTCGCCTTTAACGAAATCACCCTCGTAAATAGAACGACCTTTAATAGTAAGTTTGCCTTTGCCGTGATACTTGCCGTCTTTAAAACCGCCTTCGTACACCGATTCAAGGTCGTCTATCACACTGCTTGATTTTGATCCACTGACTGAAGAAAGCACACGCCGAGGCGCGCCGGTTCTTGTATACTTTCCTTCACCGTTGGGCTTGCCGTCGGCAAAATCCCCTTCATAAATGGCCTTACATACAATTCCGTGGTCTGCGTCACGCGCAAACAGGTGTTTCCCCTTCCCATGTGGCTTTCCGTCAACAAAGCCGCCTTCGTAGATTGAACCGTCTTTGTAGGTAAGTCTTCCTCTGCCGTTAATGGAGCCGTCGGCAAAATCGCCCTCGTAAATGCTGCCGTCTTTAAAAGTATGCCTTACATTTTGACGGCCTGAGTTTTCGCCTTCCGTGCAGCCGAGCACTGACGCAATTTCGTCAACGGCAATACGATGCTGTGAATCATCCGGCGCGGGCTTATCGGCAGACGCAAAGATAGCATTATACGCGCTTTCCAGTTCAGGCGGAACGCCCATTCCAGAATAAAAATCAATACAGACCATCAAGGTTTCTATACATGCGAGGTACGTTTTGGGCGTAATCTTTGCGCCCTCATGTCGCCTTTTATTTGTCAAGTTCCGTATCTTGTGGGAACCGAAGATCAGTTTTTCTGGAACGTCCTGCGTTTGCTCGATAAAGTCTATCCTGCTTTCCAAGGTCTGCAAGTCCGAAGGCGCGTTTGCGGTGATTTTTTTGTAAAGCTTCTCGAGAATCACCCCAATATCTATGAGTTTATCGGTGGGCAAACGATCCGGCTGTCGGATTATTTCCAGAAGCTTGCCATACGACTGCTCGGCAGAGGTTTTATCAAGAATATTCAGGGGCATAAGGTCTCCTCACGTTTTGATACAAGCATTATGGCACTTTCGCCGCGTTTCCACAACCGCAATGCCAGACGGCATTGATCTATCAGGCGAAAAAGGCAATATTTAAGGCATGGGCTGCCTTTCGCAAGACATAGCTGAGTTTACGCAGGGTATAAACGACTTTGCATGGGTATGAATTCGGTTGGGAAGCTTCTCCCAAGCTCATACTCGGATTACCCGCCCAAAGTTCCGCGCGGGAAGGCGTGGCAAACTCGTTTTGACAGGCCAGAAGCAACCTGCATTTGGCCATAAAAGAGTGGGATACCGAGCGGAGAACCAAACAACCGTCTTAGAAGAGTGTTTATGGCCAACCAGTCCCGGAATTTGCCCAAACATAACGAACAGGCCATGGTTATAGCCCGCCAAGAGTTATGTGAAATACGGGCTAAGATGGTTTAATTATTTTGTAGAATGGTTTTTCCGCTAATTGACAAAATTAGAATGAAATAATAAAATATTAGATATGAAGGAAAACAAGGCATTTTTATACATTTTCTCTGGATTACCAGGTACTGGTAAATCAACTTTGGCGAAAAAAATGGTTAGAAATTTAAATGCAATATATTTAAGAATAGATACAATTGAACAAGGTATTAGGGATTTATGTAATTTTAATGTACAGGGAGAAGGATACGAACTAGCATACAGAATAATTGAAGATAATTTAAAACTTGGTAATAATGTTATTACAGATCAATGTAACCCCATAAATTTAACTCGTAATGAATTTAATAGTGTTGCAGTCAAGAACAATTGTAAATATATAAACATTGAAACAATATGCTCAAATATAAGTGAACATAAAAATAGGATTGAAAAAAGAGAAAATGAAATAGAAAATTTAAAATTACCGACATGGGAAGAAATACAAAATAGAAAATATGAATCCTGGGAAGAGGATCATATAATAATAGATACAGCAAATAAATCAATTAATGAATGTATTAATGAATTAATAGATAAAATAAAATTCTGGAAAGAAGTGGATTAGATATATGGTGGTGTACGCCCGTACTTCACATAACATACGGTAACGAAATATGGACTAACTTGATCTTTATAAATTAGAAAACTCTGTAATTGTTGTTTAATGTGCATGGTTTGGTGTCCACATACCATAAAATATGCAAAAGAATAACAATTTTCAAATACAATGGAGAATGTAACAGATATATGCCAATACTTCGCTTAACAAACGGTAACTGTACACTGGAAGGCGGGTACAGTTACCGTTTGTTAAGCAACGTTCGTATTCTCACCTATAAGCATCTTGTCTGTTCTCAATACTTAACACAAATATCATAGATTTTTCTTCATCTATTTTGTAGAATAGTCTGTAATCTCCTATCCTAAAGCGATAAACCTCTTTATACTCGCCCTTTAATTTTTTTATATTAGTTCCAAAGAATGGGTTGTTCTTTATAATTGGATAAATATCTTCAAGTATTTTTTTACGCAGGCTATTGTACTTCCTTGAATTTATTTTCTTTGAAAATGTTTCGGTCTCAGCTATTTTATAATCAGCCAATTACTTTATACCGTCCATTTTTCACATCTTCCAATCCTTTTTTTATATCTTTTTCAAAGGCCATAGCTTCTTTAAACTCATCATCATCGACGATGTTATTATTCAAAACATAATTTATTGCGGCATATTCCATAAAATTTGAGATAGACCGTCTGTCACCTTCAGCAGCCCTCTTAAGCGTATTATAAACACTGTCTTCTACACGCAATGTAATAGTCTTTGGCATAATTACAATCTCCTGTATTCAATAATATTCATTTTTACGCAATTTGTCAATATAGTATTTTATGAAATCATACGTTAATTTAGGAATGTATGATTTTTTATATGTTTTATGCTCTTTATTACTCATAAGGCAGGGTGTCGCCTAAGGTTCCAAGCAACTGATGTTCTGCAGTTGCGCAGAAGGGCTTTGCGTAGCAAAGAGCAACAACCGCAAAAATGGTGGAACAAAACAGCACAAAGGGCGCAAGCCCAACTACAGTTTTGCGGAACCTAGCCGCCGTAGGGCGACGTACAGTTACCGTATGTGAAGTTGGGCATTTACACAGATATTTACTACATATGCAGAGAGTATTCATACTTTGCGGAAGTTTACTTGAATTCTCCCCAGTTTTCGCTCAAGAGTGCCGATTTATTCGCAAAATCAATTTGATACCGTATTGCATGATGATCCTTGATCAGCATACCATCTGTAAGACGAATCTCAAGAATACAACAGTTTTTATCTTGCTCATTAGTCACGTTATCATACCACACGAATGCTTTACGAAGTTTTGACCTGA
>Ga0209755_10001319_pt1 | contig 39465 bp, 37 predicted proteins | sample TergutCo191P1_FD_187301 | JGI IMG/M metagenome (GOLD analysis project Ga0209755, IMG submission 187301) | Cornitermes sp. P1 segment gut microbial communities from Petit-Saut dam, French Guiana - Co191P1 (SPAdes) (version 2) | ecosystem: Host-associated > Arthropoda: Insects > Digestive system... | reverse complement strand
ACGCCTCTCCCCAATTCCTGATAGGCATTGTCCATCTTTTTGATATTCTTTGCAAGATCATAAAAATCAATTTCATCGCAGCTTCGTCGTTTGGGAATGATTGACGGGTTTTTAAGTTCCGCTGGAGTGTATAATTTACAGACTCAATCGCGTTGGTTGTGTATACTGCCTTGCGGATTTCAGGGGAAAATTTCAGGAATGGAATTACCTCGCTCCAGCGGTTTCGCCATGACCTTGCGATTGTCGGGTATTTCTGATCCCATTTCTCAGCAAACTTATCCAGCGCGACCTCGGCGGCATCCGCAGACGGAGCAAGATAAATCTCTTTAAGGTCAGTGGTAACCGATTTACGATCTTTGTACGGTACATACTTTACAGAATTACGAACCATGTGGACGATGCATAATTGAACTTCGGCGTCTTTAAATACAGCGTTTATCGCTTCTGGAAATCCTGTTAAACCGTCAACCGCCGCTATAAGGGTATCTTGCACTCCGCGATTTTTTAGCTCGTTCAGTATGCCCATCCAGAACTTAGATCCCTCATTCTGCTCAATCCACATCCCGAGAACCTCTTTTTGACCGTCCAGACGTATCGCCAGAGCCAAATACACGGCTTTTTTCCTGACATGTCCCTCGTCGCGGATGTTCGCACGGAGAGCGTCAAAAAATATTACAGGGTAAAACGCTTCAAGCGGACGGTTCCGCCATTCCTCAACTAACCCTTTTACTTCGTCCGTCACGCGGCTTATTAATTCTGGAGATACTTCAACATTATAGATTTCTTTCAGATGAGCCTGTATCTGTTTTGTAGATAATCCAAGTCCGTACATGGACAGGATTTTATCGTCAAAGCCTCTCCATTCTCTTTGGTGCTTGGGGATTACCTTCGGTTCAAACTCACCGTTTCGATCCCTGGGAACCTCAATTTCCATCGACCCTTGATCTGTTCTGAGCGTTTTGGATGTTTTTCCGTTCTGGCGGTTCTCTGTTTCTTTTTCACCGGGTTCGTTTTTACTATAACCGAGTTGCTCGGTTAGTTCCGCCTGCATCATTCTTTCGATGAGTGCTTTGCTGAGTTGTTTTACAAGACCTTCCGGTCCGTAGAACTCATCCGGACTGTTGCAGTCTTTCAGCAGTTCGTCTAACACTTCTTTTGTTATCGCCATACTTTTCCTCCTTGGTAGTATAGCGCTTTACACAAAAATTTTTAAATCTCTACAAGGATGATAGCTTCGAAGAACTTGTATAATTTTCTAGATGAATACAACAGATCGCCACAACCTCAGTATAAATTCAATTTGTAGCAATGGTCAACAAAGTATTTTATTTTTTTTAATCATCTCTCAAAATAAATATATAGAAATCTACTGCTTCCTGCATTATTAATGATATTCAGTTCCCTTGGCGGAGTCACATCCACATCTAAAGTATCAGTATTTGAAGTAAAGCCCATTCCGGCAGCACCGCCGGAATGACCAAGGTAATTTCTTCTATTTATAGTTGCATCATGGGAGCCATTCTTGCCTTTTTTTGCGGATGAATTACTGGTACCGCCATCACCACCGTAACCGTCGTGTTCATAATTTCCGCTTGTAATAGATTGCCCTCTCCTCTTTTACCTCCTCGCCAACAAAATTCTGTTCGTTCCCCTATTCCAGGAATTCTAGTTGGTTCACTGAAGATTAAAACAGTAGTTCCGCCACCACCACCACCACCACCGGCGGTTCTTTCACCATTATTACTATGTTCTTCTTCAATATCACCAGATCCTCCTGTAGAACCTGTTTTATAGATTAAATTCCTTGGAGTAGTAATAGTAAGGGTAAAATACAATCCTTTACCCCTGCCTCCAAGAGGGGTTGCGCCATTGGTTTTACTCCAATCACTGCCAGATGAAAGCCCGCCTTCTCCGCCGTTAGCTGCTCTGACACAAAATTTATATGTACCTACCTCTAAAAATACCGATCCGCCTGTATTATAATTATTTTCTTGAACAATCCAAGACCAAGGAGGATACCCGATATCAAGAAAAAGTCTAATATTGTTTTTTGGCATATTAAAACCAATAGTAATCATTTCCCCATTTAATTCTGATTTTGTTATTATGTCGTCGTTTATTATAGGTTTTTTATGCTCAATAGAATTGAATGCAGTATTATCCCTTATATAATATGAGTCTTTAAAAATCATTTTTGGTAATAATAATGATTTAATTTCAACTTTATTATTCGTAGGTGTTGGAGGTAAATTATTAGGATTATATCCACTAAATTTATAAATCATCGGATAAGTATAGTGAGGAAATATATTTTGGCGTAATGATACTTGATTTCCTAAAGTAGCCATATCAATAATTTTTCTGTATCTCTGATTGTTGTGGATTCAGTATATGAATCCATAATATCATATTTTATTTCAAATAATCTCTCTTCCCATTTTAATAATAAAGTCATATTATCTTCAGGCATTTCTATTTTAATAGGCTGATAATTTTATTGATTATTATTTTTAAATGGATTAACACTTCCAGCCTCAAAAATAGCCAAATGAGGATACTGCGAAATTAAATGATCTTTATCCAGATGCATATAAATATCATTTAATTCCAGATATATATCTATTTTTTATTGGGAATTGCAACAATTTCAGCGTCTTTTTCATTAAACTTAAATTGTTCATTGTTGTAAATTATTCCAGTCAATTTTCTTGATTCATTATTATATTGGTACGGTTCAGGTTTAATTATCAGCTTTCTGCCCAAACTGCTTTCTTTAATAATCAATTCAATATCATCTTCAGGCATCGTAAAATTTAAATATTGGTCTGCTTTATCAAAGTCGTCAAACATATTATTATTTTTATATCGTCTTTCAGGATTTAATTCATCATCCAGAGGGGTCTTTTCAATAATAATGCTGGCTAACTGCGCTCTCATAAATTCGCCGTCGATATAATGAATAAATAGACCTCCTGCTCTTCTAAAAAATGTTGTAATTTTTATTGGTTCTCCCGGCAAATAAGGAAGTTTCAGCCAATTTCTATTATTTATTGCTACACTACTAGTTTCAGGCAGCAATTTATCTCCAAAAACGTATGGATTATCAGGAGCGCCCACAAGTTCTATTCTTTCTATATTTTGAGTATTTCTATACGGGCTGGCATTAAAAATTTAATTATTTGGGGTATTCTGGTACCATAACCTTTATATTCGGTATATTGTCTTTCTTTTTTATTAAATCTAATATTATTTACATCAGGAAGCTGGTTCTTTAATGAGGCTGCTTCATCTTTAAACCTGATTTCAATCTCATAATTTATACCTGCATGAAATACAGGATTTTTATAAATCCATTTTCTGGCATATTTTTTTTCGTAAAAAATTAGGCTATTCCGGATAGTATTACCGCAGACAGATCAAAAATATGTTATAATAGAAAAAAATATTTTGGAGGATTTATGAAACAGGTTTTTTTGGCATTTGCAAGGCACAATCAGGAGGCGAATAAAACTGTCGCAGGGATACTGGAGAAATTATCCAACGATGACAGGGAAAAGGACAGAAAAAGTTATTACAAAAGTCTCTCAGGGCTTTTCTGCCATAATACGGGAGCATCGGTTTATTTTATTTCCTTATTGAAGAATGCGGTTACGGAAAACGTTGCGATTCAAAAAGCGCTGAAGCCGCTTGCGAAAATTCAGGAATTAAACGGCAAACTGACAGAAGATCAATGGAAGCAGGCTGTATCGTTTTCCGGTATAGCCGATAAAGCCTTTGTCGATTTTATAAACGCCCTGGAAGACAAAGATTTTAACGCTCCTGTGAAAATCGACTGGTATAAAGGCAAACCCCCGGCAACACCGCTGTGGTTCATGCTGGAGCAATGGGTTTCCCACAATATCCATCACCGCGGGCAAATATCACAGATTCTGGACTCGCTTAAAATCGACAATGACTTTTCAGGGATAAACGTGAAGTTTTTGTAGAAGGCGGCGTAAGTTTAAACTGCTGCTGCTAGTTCCCGGGCAATCATTTCGTGAATTACTTCTTCCGTTGTTTGCCTGGTAGCGAGAGCCTTGGAAGTGATATACTCTGCAGAAAAATTATCAACAGTCATCATCTTAAAACCTTTATGCGCTGTGATTCCCTGAGTGTTAGTACTTAATTGAAAAAATATCAATTCCAATATATAAATCATTATCTGTATGAAAAAGCAAAAATCCCTTATTTATAAATGTTCCTCCTGCGGGCACGAAGAGCCTAAGTGGCTGGGCAGGTGTCCTGAGTGCGGTGAATGGAATTCCCTTATAGAAACTGCCGTGAATACCGGAAACCAGACGCAGGGAAGACGCGGCGGGGCAAAAGGCGCTTTGCCGCAGACCCTGCCGCTCTCGGCAATAGACCCAATGGAAGGCAGCCGTATAAAAAGCGGTATAGGTGAACTGGATCGCGTTTTGGGCGGCGGAATAATGAAGCGTTCCGCTGTTCTTTTGGGCGGCGAACCCGGAATCGGCAAGTCAACATTACTGCTACAGCTTGCCGCCGCCGTTGAAACAAGAGGGCGTGTTTTGTATATTTCAGGCGAAGAATCTGCGGGTCAATTAAGACTTAGGGCGGAAAGACTTGGTTTGGGTATAAATAAAAATCTGGAACGAATAGAAATCTTCTGCTCCGGCAGTCTTGATGAGATTGAATCCGCTTTAAACAACATAAAACCGGTATTGGTTCTGATAGATTCCGCCCAAACGCTTTATTCCGCAGATGCAGGATCCGTATCCGGCACTGTAAACCAAATGAAATTCTGTTCGTTTGAATTAATAAATTGGGTAAAGGAACATGACGCCTCTCTTTTTTTAACAGCTCATGTCACAAAAGAGGGGTTTATAGCAGGACCGAAAACCCTTGAACACATGGTTGACACCGTTATTTACTTTGAGCAGAACGATAAAACATCAGGTTTGAGCGGATCCGCCGACTGTCGTTTTCTGCGGGCTGTTAAAAACAGATTTGGTTCTACAGATGAAATTGGGATTTTTTCAATGGGAGAGCATGGACTTTCTTCCATAGAGGATACCGGACGCCTTTTTTTGATTCGGCGGGACGGAGAACTGCCTCCCGGGGTAGCGACTGCCGCAGTGCTTGAAGGTACAAGAACCATCCTTGTGGAAATACAAGCACTTACCATTCCTGCAAAAGGTACGATAAGCCGTGTTTTTTCCGATAAAATCGATTCCGGCAGGGTTTCGCGCATTTCCGCCGCTTTGGAAAAACATCTGGGCTTGCGTCTTTCGGATCAGGATCTTTATGTAAACGCCGCCGGAGGCATCCGTATAACAGAAGTCGGTGTTGAACTTGCCCTTGCCTGTGCGTTATATTCGGCAAGGACAGGGCTTGCCCTGCCCGCAGACCTTGCGATAGCGGGAGAATTATCACTGACCGGAGAGATTCGTCCTGTGCGCCGCCTTGCAGGGCGTGTCAAAACCGCTTTAAATCTGGGTTTTAACTCATTTTTGGGTCCTGCTCAGGCGGCTTCATCCGATTCTGAGCGTAAATCAGGTATTCAACAGGAAAACCGGCTTGAAAAAAATCCGGCTATTCCCGGATTACGTGTCTCAGAGGATATAAAATCCGCCGTTAAGTTAATTTTTAACGGAATAAAGTGAAGTTTTTAAACCTTTTTCTGTTCGAATGTTAAAAAAATAATTATATTTTAGCTTGACATCTTTTTTTTTACCGTCTATATTTATTCTAAATAGGTGTTTCTTTTGATTTGTAGTAAAGGATGTTTTAGCAGGTTTCCTGAAAATCTGCGAAGTTTAAGGGTTCTGTTTTTGTCTTTTGTCTTTCTTTTCTCTCCCTTAACAATTTTCATCTTCTTTCCGTAGTATCAGATAAAATATCTGGTGCTTTAGGAATTTGAGTCGTCCGCTTTTGCGGGCGTGGATACTTGGACGAAAGTCTATCGAATTTATGTTTTCAGCATAGGTTCATGCGTGCCCGGACGCACGCAAACTGGAATCAGCCTTTCGGCGTTTTCTGTTTGTTCCGGGTGAAGGATTTTTCTCAATGGCCAAGAAATTGTATGTCGGTAACCTCTCTTACAACACTACCGAAGATGGTCTGCGTACCCTGTTTTCAGGGTTTGGCACCGTCGCATCCGCAAAGATCATTCTCGATCGTGAAACCGGCAATTCCAAAGGATTCGGTTTTATCGAAATGAGCAGCGACGAAGAAGCGAATGCGGCAATAGCTGGTACAAACGGCCGTGAATTTGACGGACGTCAGCTGCGTGTAAACGAAGCGATGGATAAGCCGCGCCGTGAACGAGGTAACTGGTAGAGTACCGGAAAATCAGCCTTAAACAAGGGGTAAAATACCCTGTTTAAGGCTTTTTATTCGCCATGAAAAACGGCGTATTGTTATGCAAAAAAAATACGCCGTTATCGCTTTAACAATTCTTTTCTTTTTTCTTCTGCGGCAGTATGCAGTTTTTCAAGTTCGAGCATAATTGCATCTGCAACAGCCTGTTTTTTGTCTTCGTCTTCCGCAGCCGCCTGTATTGCATTGTCGCGGAATTCCGAACATGAAATAACAGGTCCTGTTGTTACCCTGACAATGTCTTTGCTGACAGCGTCGTTCATCATGTCTGCTTTCTGCACATGAAGAATTTGACCATTCAGCGCAACAAAACACATGTAATCAAAAGAGCGGATATATGAATCGATTTCTCTGACTCCCTTTTTTGTTTCCGGCTGTCCCGGACGGTAACGGGTTCCTGAAGGGAAAACAAGAACAAGATTTCCCTTGTATTTATGCCTTATAAGCGCTTTCATCGCGGCGCGGTTGATGGCGCTGCTGCGTGTTATTTCCGCCTTGTCTTTTTCCGGATCCAAACCCTGTATAGAGCGGCTGGGATAAATCACTATCCGTGAATAGGCGCCCGCAAACGCGGCGACGGCGGAATTATCTTCGTTAAGTTTCATTCCTGAAATTGCAATGATCGAATTTCTGATTTCCCTGCCGCAGCCTCCGGCGTCCCGCAATAGCGTCAGAAGAATTGAGAGATCCATGTTACTGTAATGTTCTACAAGCAGCAGGCAGGGTTTTCCGGATTTGGCTTTTGCAAAAAGTTCTTCAAGATTTTCAAGTCCGTCAATCCCGCTTCCGGGAAGGATAAGCGCGTCTACCATTTCATCCAGAATCGGCAGTATATCCGCGTTTCCTTCCTGATATACATTATCTTCGGATACTACAGTCGGTACTTTTGATGCGGCAATCGCTCTTTTTACCTGATCGCGAAAAGCGGTACTTAACGTTTCTGTCATTCTTTACTCTCCAAAAAGTCTTATTAGTTCAATAATCACTTTGCAGGAAGCGCACATTTCGCTGACGCTGATCCATTCCAGCCGGCTGTGAAAATTCCGTCCTCCCGTAAAAATGTTTGGAGTAGGGATGCCCAGTTCCGTAAGTCTTGAGCCGTCTGTCCCGCCGCGAATGGGTTTAAGCCGCCATTCAATACCCAGATTATCCATAGCACATTTTAACTTGTCCATCACATCCGGTTTTTTGTTGATATTGGATTTCATATTATAATACTGAGGCTGTGTTTTAACAATTGCTTTTCCGCCGGGAAACTGCGCTTCGACAGCCCTTGCAAAAACTTCAAGCGCGGCAATCCTGCGTTTTATTCCGTCAGAATCAAAATCACGAAGAAAGATTTCAAGAGAGGCGTTTTCCAGACTGCCGGATATTTCCATGGGGCAGTAAAATCCGTAATAACCATCGGTGGCTTCAGGACTTTCGCTTCTTGGAAGCATTACCGCAAAAGATGATGCCATAAGAGCGGCATTTGCAAGTATACCTCTTGCTGTTCCGATATGTATCACTCTTCCTTTAAATTCAATGTCCGCCTTATAGGCATTGAAACATTCGCTTTCAATTTCGCCCATGGGACCGCCGTCAACAGTGTAACATACTGAGGACTTTATTTCCTTAAAGGGAAATTCCGGCAATCCTTTTCCGGTCTCTTCATCAGGCGTAAAGATGATCTCGGCAGGTCCATGTTCAATTTCCGGATTGGAAACAAGGTATTCAACAGCAGACATAATTTCCGCAATGCCGGCTTTGTTATCCGCTCCAAGCAGGGTTGTTCCATCACTGTGAATTATGGTTTTGCCCTTCTGCGCTGCGAGATCGGGTTCATTTGCAGGATCGAGAAAAAGTCCGCCTTCAAGCTCAATCTTATTTCCGTCATAATTATTTACAACCCGCGGATTTACATTTTTTCCCGAAACATCGCTTGCGGTATCAAGGTGGGCGAGAAATCCAATGCAGGGCGCGTTTTCCCTGCCCGGACTTGGCGGCAGACCGGCAATCACATAACAATGATCTGTAAGTCTGACATCCTTTAATCCGATTTCCAGAAGTTCCTTTTGCAGAGCCTTTGCCAAGTCCCATTGACCGGGAGTAGACGGAGTTTCTTCAACGCTGCGGATGCTTTCGGTATCGTAACGGACATAATTCAGAAAACGCGGGAGCAGCATTTTTTCGATTTGTTGATCGTTCATGTGTAAAGTATAGAGGTTCAAGTTATTTATTTCAAATCATGGTTTATTATTGCGTTATTCATCACAGCCTGCGGAGACGCAATAAAAAACCCCTGAAATAATTTGCCGCATGAAGACATGCATATATCAAGCTGCCTTTTATCTTCAATTCCCTCATACAGCACTTCTATATTAACAGATTTGGCGAATTCCGACAGAAATTTTAAATATTCACGGTAAATATGTGATTCTACGCTTTTATGAATGTAATCTATGTTAATTTTTATTATATCCGGCTGAAGAAGCGCGAGCCTGTCAATATTACTTGCATTTTTTCCGTAATCATCCAGCGCAATCCGGCATCCTGCTTTTTTGTAATAAGAAGAAACATAGACGTGCGCATCATCTATATTAAATTCTTCCTCTGTAATTTCTATGACAATTCTGCTGGGGTCTATGCCGAATTCCTGCGCATATTGCAGCGTAGGCAGTTCTTCCGGTTTATTAATAAAATTATGGAGCCATGCAAGTCTTATATTTACAAACAAATACTCATTTCTCTTTTCCTCCGCGTATTTCTTCATGGCGTATCTTCTTACTATCCGGTCTACTCTGAGAGCTTCCTCATGCGAAGTGTTTCTATCCGAAAAAAACGGACCCAATGATTTTACAGTTTTGTCATCGTCAATATAACGTCCCAGAACCTCATAGGAATAAATGGAGTTTGTTTCTGCGGACAGAATAGGCTGAAAATAGGCAATAATATTATCTGATGAAAGCTTCATAAATTTTAAACCGTTATTCTTTCCAAAAATTTATCAAACAAAAAACCTGTGTCCAAAGGTCCTCCGCACGCTTCAGGATGAAATTGTACAGATAATGAAACGCCGTAATCAAGACCCTCGCAGCTTCCGTCATTTACATTAACAAATGAACAAAAACCCCTATTTTTATTATCCGCGATTACTGAGTTTGAAATGACTTCGTAGCCGTGATTCTGACTTGTTATATACACACGGCCTGTCTGAGTATCTTTTACGGGCTGATTCGCTCCGCGGTGACCGAATTTCAATTTTCTGGTTTTATATCCGTTTGCAAGAGCCAAAAGCTGATGCCCCATGCAGATGCCAAAAATCGGAATGCCGGATTCCATAAGCATTGTGAGATTTTCAATGATTGCTTTATTGCCGCTGTCGGCAGGATCGCCGGGACCGTTGCTCAGCATGATGCCTGCTGGTTTAATTTTTATTATCTCCTCCGCCTGCGTATCATGCGGAAATGTCCACACTTCGCAGTTTCTTTTTAAAAACGCATTTGTTATTCCGTTTTTCGCTCCTAAGTCCATAAGGGCTATGATGCGCTTTCCTGCGCCTTCGCCTGTTTTTGTTACAGTACGCTGCGAAACAGCGGCGATTGGATTTTCCACTTTATATTTTTTTACTTCCTCATGGGTGGATTGCGTTGGTTCTGACGCTGTAATTTTTCCGTTCATTACGCCGTTTTCCCGGATAATTTTCGCAAGAGCGCGCGTATCAATGCCGCACAAGCCGGTAATACCCTGCTTTTCCAGAAAATCGCCCAGATTATTTTCGCTTCTGAAATTTGAAGGATTGTTACATGGATATTTTACAATATACGCTTTTACTCCTATATTTGCCTTTTCAAAATCTTCCGGTATTATGCCGTAATTTCCAATTAACGGAAAAGTCTGCAATACAATCTGTCCGCGGTAACTTGGATCGGTAAGAGTTTCCAGATAACCTGTCATTCCGGTTGTAAAGACAATTTCTCCTGTTACTTCGCCCTGCGCGCCGAAATATCTGCCCTTAAAAACCATGCCGTTTTCCAAAGTCAGGTAAGCCGGAGTTAAGTTCCGGTTATCGTTCGTACCACTCATATTTTCCCTCAGTGTAGTTCTATTCATGAGGCTTATAAAAAGTATCTCATAAAAAAGGCGTTCACCACGTAATACGAAAATATCAGTTTATCCGGTTACCGGTTTTACTGTTTCGTATTATCCTGACGAACGCCTTTGTTCAGTATAATCAGTATGGAAAAAACAAGAGGTTTTGTCTAGCGTACAGATTAAACAATTGAGCCATTTTCAAAAATCAATTAGTTTTGAAAAAGCCTTAATTTATATAGTTTCTTTAAGATCTTCGTAACCTTCGATAAGCGCACCAAAATTAAAATCGCCGTCTCTGATTTCCTTAGCAAGTAACTTTGCAGCTTCGGCGGCATTATCAGTCCTTTCTGCGACGGCTTTTGCGTGTTCGGCGGCTTCCTCCTCGGCGTGTAATTTTGCAATTTGTATTGCTTGAAGGGATTGCTTCGCCAGTACCGCGTTACGGCTTGGCGCGGTACCGCCCTGGTTGAACTGTCTTCTTTCTTCTTCGGTGAGGTTTATCGCAGGCGTAAAATTACGCGTCGGCGCTGTTTTCTGTTTTTGGGTAAGGATGTACCGGCTTGTGTCAACGTCCGGCATGATTTCTTTTGTGTGCTTATCACTTTGCAGGTGAAGTACGTCCTCTACCGATAATATTTTTTTTTCTTCTTCGCCCATGGCGTATATTATAACTTCCTTTTAAAATAAATCAACTGAGCTTTTGAAAAAGTCAGCCGTTGCCCCGCATACCATTGCGCCGCATTGACAAATTTTAAGTATTTATCTAAATTAATAATAACAGCAAAGGCGCTGTTTGCTCACTAAAATTTTGTTGGGCAAGCAGCGCCTTTTTTGGCATTTTATGGAGAGAACACAGTTTTAAGAGAAATCTTTCGGTTTCTCTAAGGTAAGGCTGCCGTGCAAATTGACGACAAATTAATTTCATACCTCGAGGATTTATCCTGTCTTACGCTGTCTGAAAGCGAGAAAAGCCGTCTTTTGGGGGATATTCAAAAAATCCTTGATTACATGGCGCGGCTCGGAGAACTTGATACCGCCGGGGCAAGCGAACGCAGCCATCCATTTGATATTGTAAACGCCTTTAGAGATGACGAAGTACATCCGTCATTTGACAGGGACTTAATATTAAAAAATGCGCCGGTTAAAAATGATGAGATGTTTATCGCGCCAGGGGTTATTGTATGACAGCACTGGAATTGGCTGCGGCGATAAAATCAAAAAAAATCAGTGTTGCCGATGCGGTATCAAAATACATCAATTTAATAGAAGAAAACGATAAAAAGATAAACGCTTTTACAATAGTCTCGAAGCAGCGCGCTCTTTCACGCGCCAAAGAAGTACAGGCGCAGATTGACGCCGCTTCAGGATGTGAAGGCAAACTATCGCTTCTTGCCGGAGTTCCAATCGCTGTAAAGGATAATATTTCTACAGAAGGAATTGAAACGACATGTGCGTCAAAAATGCTGGGCGGTTACACGCCGGTCTATAATGCTGATGTAATAGAAAAACTTGAAAAGGCAGGAATGATCGTTATCGGCAAGACCAATATGGACGAGTTTGCGATGGGCGGTTCGAGCGAGACAGGCGCAGGCGGCGCGGTTTGCAACCCGTGGGATTTGTCGCGTGTTGCGGGCGGCTCCTCAGGAGGAAGCGCGGCGGCAGTTGCCGCAGACGAAGCTCCCATTGCGCTCGGCTCGGATACGGGCGGCAGTATCAGGCAGCCATGCTCTTTTTGCGGCGTTACCGGTATTAAGCCGACTTACGGCGCAGTGTCCAGATACGGGCTTATAGCATACGCATCTTCACTTGATCAGATAGGAACAATAGGACAGGACATCGAAGACTGCGCCGCCCTTTTGGAAATAATTTCAGGCGGAAGCGAAAAAGACAGTACCTGCATAATAGATGCGCCGTTTAATTTTAATTTGGATAAAAAACCAGCAGTCGGCAGCGGCGCCGCGGATTTAAAAGGCATAAAGATCGGTTTACCTAAAAATTATTTTGAAAGCGGTATCGACAGTGATGTAAAAGCCGCAGTACTTGCGGCGGCGGAAGAATTAAAGGCGGCAGGCGCGAGTGTGGAAGAATTTGAAATGCCTTTTATGGATTACATGATCCCGGCGTATTATATTATCGCCTGCGCTGAAGCATCGTCAAATCTTTCGCGTTATGACGGTTTAAAATACGGTTATAAAAGCGCAGGCGCAAAAACTTTATCTGACGTTTACAGATTATCACGAAGCGAAGGTTTCGGGCTCGAAGTAAAACGCAGAATTATGATCGGTTCATTTGTGCTGTCATCCGGCTACTATGACGCGTATTATAAAAAAGCATTGCAGACCCGCGCGTTAATTAAAGACGCTTACAATAAATTATTCAAACAATATGATATTATACTTTCTCCTGTCGCGCCGACTACAGCGTACAAGCACGGAGAAAATATAAACGATCCGATTAAAATGTACATGGGAGACATTTACACCGTATCGGTAAATCTTGCGGGACTTCCCGCTGTCTCTCTTCCATGCGGCTTGCAAGCAAATAGGGATAATCAAAAAATGCCGATAGGTTTTCAATTAATCGGAGACGCATTCAGCGAGAAAAAGCTGATTGATGCTGCGCGTGTTTATCAAAAACAAACAACGCACCACAAAGCGAGGGCTTATGATTAATTCTGAAATTTACCTCGAAATGCAGAAGCGCAAAGGACGCAGAGGAGAATATAGTATTTTATTGAATCTGCGCTCTTTGCGTCTTCGCGTCTCTGCAGGAAATCTTCCGGGAATAATCTCATGAGCTGGGAAATTGTTATAGGGCTTGAAGTTCACGCAGAACTGTCTACCAAATCAAAAATTTTCTGCGCCTGCACAACTGCTTACGGAGGAGAGCCAAACACCCATGTATGTCCTGTATGCGCCGGTATGCCGGGTGCGCTGCCTGTTCTCAACCGCGAAGTTGTGGAATATGCCCTGCGTCTTGGGCTTGCGCTTAATTGTTCAATTTCAAAATCGTGCAAGTTTGATCGTAAAAATTATTTTTATCCCGACTTGCCGAAAGCTTATCAGGTTTCTCAATTGTATTCTCCAATCTGTCGGGATGGTTTTTTGGAAATTGATGTTCCTCATAATCTGACAAACGGCAAAAAGAAAATCGGGATTAGAGAAATACACATGGAAGAAGACGCGGGTAAGCTTAATCATATGAATGCTCAGACAGGGTTTGAAAGGTCGCTTATGGATTTTAACCGCTGCGGAGTGCCTCTTTTGGAGATTGTTTCGCAGCCGGATTTTGTAAGCGGTAACGCGGCTAACGCCGCGGCGGAAGTAATCGCATATTTGGAAAAACTGCGCGAGACTCTTTTATATCTTGATATCTGCGACTGCAAAATGCAGGAAGGATCATTGCGTGCCGACATTAATCTCTCCGTACGCCGTCCGGGCGGAGAACTTGGCGTACGCACAGAAACAAAAAACATGAATTCGTTTAAAGCAATTGCACGCGCGATTGATTACGAGATTAACAGGCAGATTGATATACTCGAAGACGGCATGATGGTTGAGCAGGAAACCCGCAGATGGGATGACGAGAAAGGAAGGTCATCCGGTATGCGCTCGAAAGAAAACGCGCAGGATTACCGTTATTTTCCGGAGCCTGATCTTCTGCCGCTGCGCATCGAAGATGACTGGATTGCGCGTGTCCAAAAAAATCTGCCTGAGCTTGCGTGCCAAAAACGCGAACGGTATATGCGCGATTATAAAATCTCCGCTGACGAAGCATCCACGCTTACATGCCATAAAAATATTTCTGTTCTTTTTGAAAATCTTGCGCAAAAATGCGCGGCGGTTAACACAGCCTTGGCTGTCAATTTGACCGTTGAAGCCGCGCATTTAATCAGCGGAGAAATCATGCGGCTCATGAATAATGCAAACATGCTGCCTGAAGATTTAAACATTGATGCTGATAAAATGGCGGTTCTTATCGGCTTTGTAACAGGCGGCAGGATTAACCGCGCTTCATTTAAGGAAACAGTAGAAGCGGTCTTTACGAATAATGTTGATCCTCAAAGTTACATCGCGGAAAAAGGTTTGATGATGATTAATGACAGCAAAGCTGTTACGGAAGCTGTAGAAAAAGTTTTAGCGGCAAATGAAGATTCTGCTGCGGAGTACCGGGCCGGCAAAGAAAAAGTTTTTAGTTTTTTAATGGGTATGGTAATGAAGGAAATAGGCAAGGGCGGAAATCCGGAACTTGTAAAGAAGTCGCTGCAAGACGCGCTTAACGGAGTTAAATCATGAATCAATACAGAACGCATACATGCGGTATTTTGAGAGAAGATCACATAGGGCAAAAGGTTGTGCTGTCAGGCTGGATAGATACAATCCGCGATCACGGGGGAGTGACATTCCTTGATCTGCGCGATCAGTTTGGAATTACTCAGATTATTCTTCATGAACCTCAACCGGGCAACAGAACCGCAGGTTCGGACGGCGAAGATTCCCCTCTTGCGGAATTTAAGGTAAGCAAGGAGAGCGTTATTACTGTCAGCGGCATTGTAAAAAAACGGAACGCGGAAACTGTCAACGCAAGACTGGAAACGGGGACTGTGGAAGTACACGCGGATAGAATCACTGTGCAGAGCAGGGCAGCGCGTTCTCTTCCGTTTGAAATATCGGAATCCAAAAAGACGCGTGAAGAAGTCCGTCTTTGCCACCGTTTTTTGGATTTGCGCAATCCCGATGTCAAAAAAAATATTTTATTTCGCGCGAAAGTGATAAGTTTTCTCCGCGCGAAAATGGAAAGCCTTGGCTTTACGGAATTTCAAACGCCGATTTTAACTTCATCTTCGCCTGAGGGCGCGCGCGATTATCTTGTTCCAAGCAGAAAACACCACGGAAAATTTTACGCGCTTCCTCAGGCGCCGCAGATTTTTAAACAGCTGTTAATGGTTTCCGGTTTTGACCGTTATTTTCAAATAGCGCCGTGCTTCCGCGATGAAGATGCGCGCGCCGACCGTTCGCCGGGGGAATTTTATCAGCTTGATTTTGAAATGTCATTCGCGGAGCAGGAAGATGTTTTTGGCGTAGCGGAAGCTGTATTGTACGATGTTTTCAAAACTTTTTCAAAAAAGGAAGTAAGCGCAGCCCCTTTTAAGAGGATCACTTTCGCGGAATCAATGTTAAAGTACGGAACCGATAAACCGGATTTGAGAAATCCTCTTGTCATCAAAGACATGACGCAGTTTTTCGCGGATGTGGATTTTGCGCCGTTTAAAAATATTCCTGTACGGGGCATAACAACGCCTGGCGCTGCAAAACAATCAAAGTCATTTTTTGAAAGAATGCTCGCCTTTGCCCTGGAAATCGGAATGAAAGGGCTGGGTTACATTTCTGTAACGGATAAAGACAGCGAAGGCGGTTCCGGTTCTTTGAAAGGACCTATTGTCAAATTTTTAAGCGAAGAAAAGCAAACCGCGCTCAGGAAAGAAATGTCTCTTAATGAAAACGATGTATTGTTCTTCATTGCCGATGATCCGAAGATAGTTGACAGTCTTGCGGGAAAGATCAGAACGGAACTTGGAAGCCAGCTGAAGTTATACAAAGACAGTTTTGAATTATGCTTTATCGTTGACTTCCCGATGTACGGCGAGAGTGAGGATAAATTGGGCGCGATTGAATTTACCCACAATCCATTCTCGATGCCGCAGGGCGGACTGGAAGCGCTCAATACGGAAAACCCTCTGAGCATTCTTGCATGGCAGTACGACATTGTTTGCAACGGCGTCGAACTATCATCGGGAGCTGTGCGGAACCACCTCCCTGAAGTTATGACCAAAGCTTTTGAAATAGCAGGTTACACTCAATCTGATATTGAAAAAAAATTCCCCGCTTTGTGGAACGCTTTCCATTACGGCGCGCCGCCTCATGCGGGTATGGCTCCAGGTATCGACAGGATTGTCATGCTGCTTACGGAAGAAGAAAATATCCGCGAAGTAATCGCGTTCCCGATGAATTCGAGCGCGCAGGATCTTCTCATGAATGCCCCCTGCGAAGTTACAGAACAGCAGCTCAGGGAAGTGCATATTAAAATAAGGCAGAGAGGCTAATATTTATGTTAATGGTTCCATTAACCTATTGACAGAAATTTATAAATTTTATATATTTTCCATAGAAACAGCAAAGGCGCTGTGAATCTTTTTTAAGGTTCGCAGCGCCATTTTTTTATCCGGCATTAATATGCTGAGAAGGAGTGTAAGATGAAAGACATTACAAAATTGTTCGGGAGCATGGTCTTCAATGATGCAGTCATGCAGGCGCGTCTGCCCAAGGATGTTTACAAATCCATGAGGAAGACAATATCGCAGGGAACACACCTGGATCAGGATGTTGCCAACACAGTAGCGAACGCCATGAAGGAATGGGCCATTGAAAAAGGCGCGACCCATTTTACACACTGGTTCCAGCCGATGACGGGAACCACTGCGGAAAAACACGACAGCTTTATTTCCCCTGCGGGAGACGGCAGGATCATTGTTGAGTTCTCCGGCAAGGAGCTTGTGCGAGGCGAACCCGACGCATCAAGTTTTCCGTCAGGCGGTCTTCGCGCCACTTTTGAAGCGAGAGGCTACACTGTTTGGGACACAACTTCCTACGCATTCATAAAGGACGGAACCCTCTGCATCCCGACTGCTTTCTGTTCGTACTCTGGCGAAGCGCTCGATAAAAAGACGCCGCTTCTTCGTTCAATGGAAGCCATCGACAAACAGGCTTTGCGTATCTTAAAGCTTTTCGGCAACGAAACCGCAAAACGCGTTATCACAACCGTAGGACCTGAACAGGAATATTTTTTAATTGATAAAGACATGTTCCTTGCGCGCCCTGATTTAATTTACACAGGAAGAACATTGTTCGGCGCGCGTCCGCCCAAGGGACAGGAACTTGAAGATCATTATTTCGGCTGCATTAAACCGCGCGTCTCCGCTTTCATGAAAGATCTTGACGAAGAACTTTGGAAGCTTGGCGTTTATGCAAAGACAAAGCACAACGAAGTAGCTCCTGCCCAGCACGAGCTTGCTCCTGTCTTTGCAACGACAAATATTGCAACTGACCACAATCAAATCGTCATGGAGATGATGAAGACGATTGCAAACAAACACGGCATGGCGTGTCTGCTTCATGAAAAACCGTTCGCAGGCGTAAACGGAAGCGGCAAGCATAACAACTGGTCAATCGGCACAGACACAGGCATCAACCTGCTTGAGCCGGGCGACACTCCGCAGGACAACGCGCAGTTTTTATTGTTCCTTGTCGCGGTTATTAAAGCGATAAACGAGTATCAGGATTTGATGCGCCTCTCCGCTGCAAGCGCGGCAAACGATCACCGCCTTGGCGCGAACGAAGCGCCTCCCGCAATCATCTCGATGTTCATCGGCGATGAGTTAAAAGAAATCCTCGACGCGATTGAATCTGGCGCTAGTTACAAAGGAAAGGAAAAGCATGAGATGGAAATCGGCGTAACCGTATTGCCGCACTTCCCAAAAGACTCGACAGATCGTAACCGCACGTCTCCTTTTGCGTTTACCGGAAACAAATTTGAGTTTCGCATGCTGGGATCAACATTCTCGATCGCAGGACCGAACATCGTTTTAAATACAATCGTCGCCGAAACTTTGAATCAATTTGCAGATCAACTTGAAAAGTCCAAAGACTTTAACGGCGACATCGCCGCGATTGTAAAGAAGACTTACAGCGAACATAAAAGAATTATTTTTAACGGCAACAATTATTCCGATGAATGGGTAGCAGAAGCTGAAAAGCGCGGACTTTCAAACTTAAAGACCACGGTTGACGCGCTGCCCAAATTTATCGAGAAGAAGAGCATAGCGCTTTTTGAAAAGCATCATGTGTTTACAGAAACAGAAGTCCATTCGCGTTATGAAATCTTAATGGAATCATATTGCAAGACGCTTCATATCGAAGCTCTCACGATGATAGACATGGTTAAAGGCGAAATAATTCCTGCGTGTTTGGATTATCAAAGCGAGTTAATCGATCTTCTGCGGAAGAAAAAAACATATGCCGGAGATAATATCGACTGTACGCTTGAACAGCATTTCTTAACCAGCATAACAAAACTGTCGGGATGCTTATTAAACAAACTGACCACTTTAGAAAGCGAGGTTTTGGAATCAACGCAGGAAAGGGATATTCTGGTGCAGGCGACTTTCTACCGTGACAAGATTTTTACGGCAATGTCCGAGCTTCGCCTCATTGTAGACGAACTGGAAACGTTGGTGGCAAAGAAACACTGGCCGATACCGACTTATGCGGAGCTTCTGTATAGCGTTATTTAGGCATACATACTAGTAGTTAAAAGTATAAAGCAGCGTCGCTGCTCACACAAAGGCGTGTGTTTTTTGTTGGCTTGGTGCTGACGAAGACACGCGCCATTTTTTTTGGAGGAAAATATGGAAGAAGCGATTTTGGGAATGATCACAGAAGGAATCTTCAGCGTTTGGTTTCTTGTAGGCGTTGCATTGGTTTTCTTTATGCAGTGCGGTTTTGCAATGCTGGAGGCAGGTTTTACCCGCGCAAAGAATGCAGGCAACATCATCATGAAAAATCTTATGGACTTTGGCCTGGGCGCAATTGCTTTTATGCTGCTTGGCTATTGTCTTCTTACTGCGGAAGATTATTTGTTCGGCTTTATCGGCGTTCCTAATATGGGAATCTTTTCCGATTATGAAAACTTCAATCATGCCGATTTTATTTTTAACCTTGTCTTCTGCGCAACAGCCGCGACAATCGTTTCGGGCGCAATGGCGGAACGCACAAAGTTCAGCGCGTATTGTATTTACAGTATCGTAATAAGCGCGGTCATTTATCCGATTCAGGCAGGCTGGGTATGGAACGCAAACGGCTGGCTTGCTCAGCTTGGATTTATTGATTTCGCAGGTTCGGCAGCGATCCACATGGTCGGCGGTATTTCGGGATTTATCGGCGCTGCATTCCTCGGTGCGCGTATCGGAAAGTACGGCAATGACGGAAAAGCCCGCGCTATCCCCGGGCACAGTTTGACATTAGGCGCGCTTGGCGTTTTTATTCTTTGGTTTGGATGGTACGGCTTTAACGGTGCGGCTGCGGGAAATGCAGGAGAGCTCGGCTCGATTTTTGTTACGACAACAATCGCCGCAGCTTCAGCTTCAGTTGCAACGATGCTTTTTACATGGATCAAAAACGGAAAGCCCGACGTATCGATGTCACTCAACGGCGCGCTCGCAGGACTTGTCGGCATAACGGCAGGATGCGCAAACCTCAACGCTTTCGGCGCGTTGATGGTCGGTTTGGTTGCGGGCATTCTTGTTGTCCTTGCAATTGAGTTCATCGATATGAAATTAAAAGTTGATGATCCTGTCGGCGCAGTTGCGGTACACGGCGTTTGCGGCGTTTGGGGCGCATTGGCTGTCGGCTTGTTTGCCCTCGAAGGCGGATTATTCTACGGCGGCGGCGCTTCATTGCTTGGTGTACAGGCTCTCGGCGTGTTAGCAATCGCAGGATGGACAATTGTTACAGTAGGATTAACATTTTTTGTTATAAAAAAATTAAACGGTCTTCGCGTTTCAAGACAAGACGAAGCTGCAGGTCTGGATATAACAGAGCACGGACTTACAAGCAGTTATGCAGACTTTATGATTTCTGCGCCAGGCGCAGCTGCTTTAAGCGGAAATGTTTCAAAAGACCAGGCAATACCTGTTGTAAACAATTCAAAGCCGGGCGCAAAGATGACAAAAATTGTTATCATTACAAGACAGACAAGCTTCGATGGATTAAAGGCAGCGTTCGACAAAATTGGAATTACCGGCATGACTGTAACGCGCGTGCTTGGATGCGGTATGCAAAGAGGACGAACAGAATATTACCGCGGCATTCCGCTCGAATCAACTCTTCTTGCGAAACTAAAAATCGAAGTCGTAATCTGCAAAGTGCCGCTCAACCTCTTCATTGATACAGTCAAAAAAGCGCTGTATACTGGTAACATCGGCGACGGAAAAATATTTGTCTACGATGTAGAAAATGTAATCAAAGTTAGAACCGGCGAAGAAGGCTACGACGCATTACAGGATGATGTATAAGGGTTTATATGAGCAGTATTGATAAGAGAGTCAGCACTGGTGTCTCAGGACTAGATCAGGTTATCGATCAGCTGCGTATCGGCGATAATGTTGTCTGGCAGGTGCAGTCGATCGATGATTACCTAAAGGTTGTGTGCCCGTATATCGAGCAATCGAAACGCGATGGACGCCGTCTTGTTTATTTTCGTTTCGGCAACCATGAACCGATAATGGAAGACAGCGAGCCGTCTGTCGTTTACAAACTTGACGCCTCAGTCGGTTTTGAAAGTTTTGCGACAAAGGTGCATGACATAATTGAACAGGAAGGGTTAAAGGCTTTTTATGTTTTTGACTGCCTGAGCGACCTTCTTCAATTCTGGTACTCGGATTTAATGATTGGAAATTTTTTCCGCGTCACCTGTCCGTTTTTGTATGTGCTTGATACGATTGCGTACTTCGCGCTGATTCGCGGAGTGCATACGCATTCGACAATCGCGCGTATTCGCGAGACAACCCAGCTGCTCTTGGATCTTTACAATATAGACGAAAAAATTTATGTGCATCCGCTTAAAGTATGGGAACGATATTCGCCCACAATGTTTTTTCCGCATCTTGTCGAGCCCGGCAATGTTGTTCCCATTACTTCGAGCGCGGATGCGGCGTCTCTTTTTTCCGGCCTTGGGCAGGGAATAAGAGCGCGTGACTATTGGGACATAACATTGGATAAGGCGCGCGCCGCGCTTGACGAAGACGAAGAAAGTCAAAACAAAATGAAAAATCTTTTGATCAGCCTAATGATCGGAAGGGAGCCGCGAATTACTGAGCTTGCGCAGTCTTATTTTTCATTGCAGGACATTCTTGACATCGCTTCGCGCGAGATCGGTTCCGGTTTCATAGGCGGAAAAAGCGTCGGCATGTTATTGGGAAGAAAAGTTTTAGAAAAAGACATACCGGTTTTAGAAAACGGCGAGGCTTTGCACAATTATTGGGAGCCGCATGATTCATGGTACCTTGGCTCTGATATCTTTTACACATATATCGTTCAAAACGACTGGTGGGAATTGCGATGCAGACAAAAAACTCCCGAAGGATTTTTTGAGCATGCGGCGGAGCTTAAGGAAAAATTACTAAAAGGAAAGTTCCCTAGCGTTATCCGCGAACAATTTTATCAGATGATGGAATACTACGGCTGGTCTCCCATTATTGTAAGGTCAAGTTCTCTTTTGGAAGACAACTTTGGAAACGCCTTTGCCGGAAAATACGAAAGCGTGTTCTGCGCGAATCAGGGAACGCCCGAAGAACGTTTCGAGGCGTTTGAACAGGCGGTGCGCACAGTTTACGCAAGCGCAATGAGCGAAGACGCTCTTGTTTACAGACAGGGCAGAGGACTTGCAAACAAAGATGAGCAGATGGCTATTCTTGTACAGCGCGTCTCCGGTGATCACTACGGTGAAATGTTTTTCCCGCACATCGCGGGCGTTGGGCATTCATCAAATTTATACGTGTGGAACAAAGAGATGGATCCAAAAGCCGGAATGATTCGGCTCGTCTTTGGACTTGGAACCCGCGCCGTAGATCGCGTAAGCGGAGATTATGCGCGTCTTGTTCCGCTCGATCAGCCGGAAAAAGGTCCGCCCGTCCATTACGGCGATGAGCGGAAATTTTCCCAGCATAAGATTGACGTTTTAAACTTGAGAGAAAACCGTATGGCGGAAGTCGAATTGGATGTTCTCGGCGATCAGGATATAAAAACAGACAAGGAAATATTTTTCAGTGAAGACTCTGCCATGCTTGCGCGGATGCGGGAGCTTAACCGTCCCATTGACAAAAAGCCGTATATTTTGGACTTTAAAAATCTGCTCTCTAAAACTTTATTCCCCGGCTTTGTAAAAAAAGCAATGCATACGATAGAAGCGGCATACAATTATCCTGTTGATATTGAGTTTTCCGCAAACTTTAACAGCGAAGGAATTTTTAAATTTAATCTGTTGCAATGCCGTCCGCTGCAAATAAAGAGAACAGGAAAATCTCCCTTAGATACTACAATACCAAAACCAGACAAGGAAAATATTTTCTTTTCTTCTGCCGGAAATTTTATGGGCGGCAATGTGCGCCTGCTTTTGGATTATGTCATTCTTGTAAAACCGGAAAATTACCTTGCGCTTGCAGAGCGCGACAAGTATCAGGTTGCAAGAATCATCGGCATGTTGAATCAAAAATTAAAAGGAAACAGCGTCATGCTTATCGGACCCGGCAGATGGGGAACAACAACTCCGTCTTTGGGCGTGCCTGTTCATTTCAGCGAGCTATGTAATATGGCGGTAATGTGCGAGGTGTCATACAATCAGGGCGGATTAATCCCGGAGCTTTCATTCGGCAGTCACTTTTTTCAGGACATAGTGGAGGCTGATATTTTTTATGCCGCGATTTTTGACGGCGATGAAGACGTTGTATTCAATCCGCAGTTGATTACGAGCCGTGAAAATTTGCTGGAAGAACAATTGCCGTCCGAAAAAAAATGGGATGAGGTTGTGCATCTATCCAAAGTAACAGGTTTAACATTATACTCTGATATAACAAGTCAGGAAATTTTGTGCATGGTTAATTAAACCTTTATTTACACGGAGCCTTTAGTTGATTGAACCCAAGCCGGAAACGCAGGCTTCGCCCGCCCTTGCGACAGACCGCATTGGAAAAGAGCCCATAAGCAGACTGTTACTCAGTTTTTCCATTCCGGCGATAATCGGAATGCTTGTAAACGCGCTTTATAACATCGTTGACCGTATCTATTTAAGTCACGGCGTTGATCCGCTTGCCATTGCAGGCGTTGGTCTTGTTATGCCCGTGACAATGATCATTATGGCTTTTTCCATGCTTGTCGGCATCGGGGCGAATTCACTTTTTGCCATTCGTATGGGCGAAAGACGCCATGACGAAGTTGAAAAAATTATGGGACACGCGTTCGCCCTGCTTTTTCTGCTTCCCGCTTTCTGCATTGTTGTTGTTTTTATTTTTATGGAGCCGATTCTTGCAGGCATTATGAAGGCGGACGGAAAAGTCTACGAGTACGCCGAAACGTATTTGCGCATAACGCTTTATGGCGCGGTTTTTGCCGCGATGAGTCCCGGTATTACTCATTTTATCCGCTCAGACGGTCATCCGAAAACTTCGATGACGGTGCAGCTTGTCGGAGCCGTGCTTAATATAATTCTTGACCCTATTTTTATTTTTGTTCTGGATATGGGAGTCGCGGGCGCGGCATGGGTAACCGTCATTTCGCAGTTTATTTCGCTTGTATTTGTTCTTGTATACTTCAATTCAAAATGGACGCGCCTCAGGTTTCGCGTTAGGTACATGAAGCTTGAAGCGAGGCTGACGGGAAAAATTCTTGCAATCGGTTTTGCTCCGTTTATTATGCAGTTCGCGATGAGCCTTGTCGGAATACTACAGAACGCAACGATTATAAAGTACGGTGGAGATGACGCGCTTACCGCAATGACAATTTTCTTTACCGTTTTTACGCTTATTTTTATGCCGATGATGGGAATAGGGCAGGGCGCGCAGCCAATCATAGGTTATAATTACGGAGCAAAACAATTCGACCGCGTTAAAAAATGTTTTAAGCTGGCAATGATCGCCTGCACTGTTTTTCTTACGGCAGGTTTTCTTATTATGCAGATTTTTCCGGGGACTTTATTTTTAATGTTCAGTAAAGATACCGGAAACCTGCGCGATCTCAGCGTATTAACAATGCGCATCTGCACATGCATGTTTCCCATTATCGCAGTTCAATTAATGGGCGGACAATTTTTCCAGGCAATCGGCAAACCCGTAGAGGCAACCATCGTGAGCCTGTCACGCCAGATTTTATTTTTAATCCCCGCGCTTTTATTTTTGCCCGTTCTGTTTGAATCGATCGGCATTCGCCCTTTATACGGCGTATACTGGGCGTTTCCTCTGGCGGATTTCTGCGCGTCGGTTATTTCGGGGATTTTTATTTACAAAGAGATGAGGGCATGGGTTTGATAAATTCGCATTTTATAGGATAATATTTGCAAATGATTATTCGAATGGATTCATTAATAAAAGCAATCGCCGCTGCCCTGGATAAAGTTGAGCAGGAATTATTAGGCGCAAGCACTAATCACGGTAAAAGAATTGCGGTTCTCTGCGCAAAGATGGGAAAAATACTTGGGGAAACGCCTGACGAAATGATGAGCCTTGCAATCTGCGCGCTTTTGCACGACAGCGCACTTACAGAATATATACTGGTATCCAGGACAAGCGGACATCACGATCCCGCAATGAAAAAACACTGTGAATTCGGCGAACGCAATATAAACACTCTTGGATTAAAAACCAATGTAAAAGATTTTATTTTGTATCATCATGAACGGGCAGACGGGAAAGGACCGTTTGGAATAAAAGAAGGAGAAGGTCCTGTAGGAGCGGAGCTTATAGCTATTGCTGATTCAATAGATGTTATTCACAATCTGCAAAGGTTAAAGCCGGATGAGCTTCCTGCCCTTCTTAAAAACATTAAGGAAGAGACCGGAAAAAAGTACAGTAAAACCGCTGTCAATGCAATGCTTGAAATTCTTGATTTAGACATGATCCTTTCATTGAAAGATGAGAAAATAAATGAAACTACAGAAGCGGCTTTTATTCCCTGGATTGTGGATATAGAAGCCCAATCCATAATGGGATTTGCAGGTTTTATTTCCAGAATCATCGACTATAAATCTGAATTTACGCAAAAACATTCAACCCAGATTGCCAATATAGCCTGGTTTATGAGCGGATACTATAAATATAATCATGAAGAATCTGTAATGCTTTATCTGGCAGCGGCTCTCCATGATATCGGAAAACTTTTCACCCCGACAGCAATTTTAGAAAAGCCCGGTAAATTAACAGATGAAGAATTTATTATTATAAAGGAACATGTACGCAAGACTTATGAGCTTCTTAAAGATATTGAAGGGTTTCAGTATATTTGCGCATGGGCTTCAAATCATCACGAAAAATTAACAGGAGCCGGTTATCCCTTTGGGAAAAAGGCGGATGAACTTGACTTTAATTCACGGCTTATGACCTGCATTGATATTTATCAGGCTGTCAGCGAAAAACGGCCTTATCATCCTGTGCGTGATCATGCCGCCGCTATACAGATTTTAACCAAAATGTCAGAAGACGACAGTATAGATAAAAATATAATAAATGATTTATCAATTGCGCTGGCTCCTTTTGACGGCAATGGATTACCGCCGCCGTAATTGTTCCTAATTGCGCTTAACGTTCTAGGTAACTGACGTTTTTTTGTTTGCGATAAAAAAACTGCGAAGCAGTTTCTCGCAAACAAGAAAATGTGCTGGAGCAAAACACTACAGAGGGCTTTAGCCCGAACAGTGTTTTGCGGAAGCCGAGCCGCTCGAACGGACGGCGAAGCAGTTATTGTTTGTTAAGTGCCGTTTGCCCTATTTTTCAACTTCTGTTAAACTTAATTCCATTTTGTATTCAATTAATTTTATATTTTTATTAGTTAAGGCTGCCTTTTTCAATGAGTTATCAATTCCTGATGCAATTATTATACCATTAATTATTTTATCATTAAATTTTTCCATTAAAAGTCCTATGTACATTGAAATTTGTCCAAAAACATCATATTTTGCAATACCTGCTTTTAATTCGATTGCTAATATTTGATTTTTTGATTTATGTTCAAGTAATAAATCTATCCTTTTTCCACCAATTGAATACTGAATACCTTCACCATTATTTCCATAAATTTTATATTCTGGGAATAATTCTTCATATTGAGAAATCAATGAATTTTCTAAGTCCTTTTCCAATGAAAATGTATTCTTATTTTCATTTTTATCTTCTGTTGTTTCATTTTCAATTATTTCATTTTCACTAATATATGAATAATCACGTAAAAATGCTATTAACCATGTGCTTAATATTGCTTGAGGAATTCCATTACTCATCCGTTTACTAAATTCTGCAAATGTTTTATTTGTAACATCATTTCTTTTTTCAATGTTAGCTTTTATTTCATTTATAGATATTTCCATATTGTCATTTATTTCAAAAACATTATTTCCAAAAGAGGTCATATATGCTTCTTTTATTTCATCAAGCCGAGTATCCCAATTCTTATAACTTTTAGGCATTTTTGGTTTAAACCATTTTGTAAATCCTTCTTGAACATTATTCATAATTATTCTCCTCAAATATTTATTAAATATCTTAATTTATATATTGTCAAGTATATTTTATCAGGTCCATTTTAGGCAAATGGCACTTAACAAACATTATGTGCCATAAAATCATTAATTATGCAAGATATTATCTAGTTCCTTTTCAAAAAGTATTAAAATTGATTTCTTTTGGCTCTGTATTTTAAGATTCTGTTCTAAAGGAATTTTATTTATATCTTTAAAAAATTCTAAAGGATCAACTTCAAGAGCATTCGCTATTCTTTCAATTGTAGATAACTTTGGAACATTTTTGTAAATTTCCATTAGCCCAATATAACTGGTAGCTGTATTACAAGCTTCAGCCAATTTTTCTTGTGAAACACCCTTTTCTTTGCGTATACGTTTAATATTATCAATAACGAGCCGTTCTAAATACATTATTATATTATTATTGATATAAACTTCAAATATTTATTGACAAATATGATATAATAATGTATTATATTTGATATAATATTGGCTTTTCTGCCATAATTTATATCAAATTTGAAACCTTTTGTGTAGAGTTTATAAAAAGGGATACATAAAGGTTTCGACAAGGAGGTCTTTGTGAAGACATTGCTAAGAAAAGTATTGGTAATACTAGTAATAATACCAGTATTAGGTACTACGATTATTGGGTGTGATAGTGGTGGCGGTGATGGGTATATTCCTAGTTCACCTGAGTCCATACCCATACCCATACCAGAACCCATACCAGGTAAATTAAATATCAGCGGAATTATCAGCTTAAATTCATATGGTAAAGCAGATGTGGCTGTATTCAACAAAAATACGGATATTAATGAGATAATCACCCAAGGTGGAAGTTTATTTAAAAATTCAGAGGTAGTGGGATCTACCGATGGTAAATCTTATACAACCTTTAATCTCTATAAATATTACGGACATTACTACGATACATGGAAGGAATCAGGCGAATGGAAGGTATTATTTATTGGCGATACATACCGAGTTGCTTTGGTAAATTTCACTAACGGGAGTGCAAATGTTCCGTTTAGTGATTTTATTCCAGTAAAATGAGGAGGGAGATATTTATGGTATTACCTGGTAGCATAAGAGCCGATTTTCCATGTTTTCTCATTCATCAAGCATTAACCCCATCTCCATTGGAATGTGAATATTTTTACACAAAGACTGTTGGAGGAATCATGCATGAATATTGCGGAGAGTTGGATTTATCAACCAAGAAAGGTGTTAAAGGAGGTTCATGGTCTAAGGAGAATCTTCCATCTTGTTATTTATGTGATAGATTTACAAAAAAATTATCACAATGATTAATTGTGGTACAGATTTTACGGCACATAATAGGGCTGTAAACGCTTCGCCGCCTTCGGTGGCTAGGCTTCCGTATAAAACCAGTTTGGGATTCGCTCTCTGTGGTCTTTTTCTCCGCCACATTTTTACTGTTGCTGGAACACTTGTGTTCCAGCAACAGTAAGCGGCGAAGAAGGTGAAGGTTATCATTACCGCAAGGGCAATAATTCCGAAAAATCTCTTTGGGGACTTGGGCATAGCGTAAAAAGGTTGCTGTCTATCTCATCAATGTGCGCGGATTGACTGTTACTCCGTTTTTATAAACCGAGAAGTGAAGATGAGGTCCGGTGCTTAAACCTGTGCTGCCTACATCGCCGATTCGTTCTCCCTGGGTGACATAAACGCCTGTTCTTGCTCTGATTACGCTCATGTGACCGTAGAGTGTGCGGTAGCCTGAATGGTGGTTTATTACAACATAATTTCCCATAACGTGATCGTATCCAACCTGGCTTACGCGGCCTGCCATTGCGGCTCTGATTGGCGTTCCCGTGCTGCCCCTGATGTCAATGCCGGTGTGAAACTGGCGGCGGCTGGGGTTAAAAGGATCCCTTCTAAGACCGTATGGAGATGTAATCGCTCCGTTGACAGGCCATATAAACAAATCTCCGTTAATTTCCTGCAGCATGACCCAATCGAGCCGTACTCCGGGGATAAAAAGGTCTGTTCCGGCGGCGACTTTTTCGGAAAAAAGTTCATTAACTGTTTTTATGGTATCTTTGTCGGTATTATGTTTTTCCGCTATAGAACCCAGAGTATCTCCGCTTATTACAGTGTGTAAAATCCCGTCCTGATTGGGGATTTTCAATATTCTTCCTATCTGTAAAAGCCTTGTATTTGTGATTTTATTTACCGAGATAATCGTATCCTGATTAAGACCAAAGATGACGGCAAGGCTGCTTATATTGTCACCGCTTTTAACTGTATAAAAGTTGTTGAACAGAATACGGTTTTTAAAGAAAACCTCAGGCTCCATCATGGCGGATTCAAGCGATGCAGGAATCAGCAATGCCCCGGTTTCATCGTCAGTAATTGCTTCTTCAAAAAGAGTGCTTCCGCCCATGCCGTTTTCATCGTGAGGTTTTTCCGGATGTTTCTTTGTATAACCAGGTTTTACCACCAAAACAAGGCACAAGATTACAGCCAGTCTGAAGATATTTCTGCAAATGTCATTTTGCTGAAGCGGCAACATAATATAATTTTAACTTATTTTTACCCGTCTTGCCATAGGTCTGTGTCACTTTCCAGCATTTTTAGTAAATCCCTGATTTCCGCAGCCTGTTCGTACTCTTCTTCGGCAACTGCCTGTTCCATCTGCTCTTTTAAGGATCTGTGTTTATCAACAGGGTCTTCTTCAAGGTCGCTGATGAAAAAATCCAGGGGAACGCCTGTCTGGGTAATGACGGAAGATGCAAGGAATATTGGGCATTTTTTCCGGGAGGCAATTGCAAATGTGTCGGAAGGACGGCTTTCAAGAATAAGGGGTTTTTCATTTGTATATTCACCGCCTGTTATGACAAGGCGCGCGTGATAAACATCATCCTTTATCTCATATACTTCGACCCTTCTGACTGATAAATTAACGTTTGAGAGCATATTCAGGAATAAATCATGGGTATGGGGCCGGGATAGTTTGGTTCCTTCTTTGCCCATCAAAATGGACTGCATTTCCAGCGTTCCGATGAAAACAGGCACGGCAACATCCATGTTTCTTGGTTTTAGGAGTATTGCGTTGCCGTGGCTTGTCTTGAGAATTGACCAAATTTCACATATAACCATATTTTTCACGTTTTTTCCTCATAACTGGGGGTCTATCTATAATGTCGACATATTATTGACAGACTCTAACTAATCATGCTGATCAAGCCTTCAAGCAGAGCGCGACCTTCTTCTGACGCGTGAGAACCGGCGTATTGCGGAGATTTAAAAATTTCACGCGCTTCTTTTACAAGGGAGTCTGCTTTTTCCTGCGCTTCTTCCAGAACTCCCGCCGCAGTCAGGGTTTCGATCACTTCTTCAATTTCAGGAGATGCGGCGCCGTTTATTCTTGCGGCGCTTAACAAAAAGAATATCATTTCCCGTTTTTCCGGGTATTTATTCAGATACATGATAACCGGAAGGCTTTTTTTTCCTTCTACTATATCATCTCCCCGTTTTTTACCGGGAATACCTGTTGTTAGATTTTTTAAATCATCCAAAACCTGAAAACCAATACCCAGTTTTTCTGCGGCTTCGCTTAAAAACAGCGCAGTTTTATCTGATGCGCCTGCGGAAAACGCGCCCAGCTCAACCGCCAGACGGGCAAGAGCGCCTGTTTTTAATCCGCACATAATATAGTAATCATCCATACTTGGGATATATTTTACGTCACGATGCCATCTGATATCCATTGCCTGCCCTAAATGGAGCTTGCGTAAATGTTCCGCCCAAAGCCTGTAAATCCTGCCCTTGTTTTCCGCTTTGAAGGCTTCTATGCAGCTTAAGGATAAAAAGTACAGGAAAGAACCTGAGTTTATGGCTGTATCAACGCCGTAAATTTTATGAACCGCAGGTTTTCCGCGCCGCTCATCGGAATCGTCTTCGATATCATCATGAATCAGGCTTGCGTTATGGGAGAATTCTACCAGAGGCGCAAGGGGAATTGCGTTATCTCCGCCTCCAAGCGTTTCGCATACAAGAGTCATCAGCAGCGGACGCCATCTTTTCCCGCCCCGCAGAATGATATCTGCGCCCGGTCTAAAAAGAGCTTTCAGGGCTTCTGTTTTAACTTTTTCTTTCATAAAAGGGAAAATATTTTTTATTTCGGCAGCCTCGGAATCTTCCGGCAGCCAGATTTTAATCTCAGCTTCAATTTTGTCCAATCGTTCTGTATAATCACTCATAATCAATTATTATACAGGATAAAAATGGCAGATTACAAGAAACCGGATTACTGGCAGCAAAAAGCCCGCAGCGAGGGTTACCCTGCGCGTTCAGTATATAAACTGAAAGAAATTGAAGAAAAATTCAGGTTTTTTAACCTAACAGCTTCCGGAGGACTTCGCGTGCTTGATCTTGGCGCCGCTCCCGGAAGCTGGAGTCTGTATGTGCTGCGTAAATATAAAAACGGCTTTCTTGCCGCCGCCGATCTTTCTCCTCTTTCCCGTGAATTTGACAGAGGTTTATTCGGCAATGACAATTTTTTCTTTGTTCAGGGCGATATTACTTCGCAGGAAGTGCGCGGATGCCTTTTTGAAAAAGGTCCGTATTCTGCGATAATTAGCGATGCCGCTCCGGCTACTACGGGCAATCATATAGTAGACGCCGCCCGTTCTTTAGCTCTTGCGGAAGAGGTTATTTTTTATGCTGAAAAAATTCTTGTTCCCGGCGGCAATCTTGCGCTCAAGGTATTTCAGGGCGGCGACAGCGCGGCGCTTTTAAAACGGATTAAATCGCTATTTAATACCGCCAAAAGCTATAAACCTCAGGCTTGCCGAGGAGAGTCGATGGAGACTTATTTTATCGGGCTTGGGTTTACTCAACCTTAAACCGTTTTATGTCCTCGCTTAACCTGTCAATGTTTTCTTTGTTTTCTATGGTTATTTCCTGCACTCTGACGACTGCTGATGAAATTTTATCTACACTTTGGGTCATTTCATCCATACTGCCGGCTACATCAGAAGTAATCCGTTTAAGATCGGTGCTTTGTTTCATTATTTCCTTGCTTTCTGTTATCATTTCGGCGGATGCTCTTTGTACAAGACCTGTAACGGAATTTAAATGCGTCATGGCTTCAAGTATCTGCCGGCTGCCTTCTTCCTGTTCTTCCATTGCGCTGCGAATTTGATTTTCCTGATTTGAAACAATACGCACTTCTTCTTCAATGGAATTAAATTGCTCAAGCACTACTCCAGTTGATTTTGTTATCGCATCTATCATCGTTTTGATTCTTTTTAAGACAGCGCTTATTGTTTTTGACTGGTTGCCGGAATTTTCCGCCAGTTTTCGGATTTCATCAGCGACAACGGCGAAACCCTGACCGGATTCTCCCGCATGAGCCGCTTCAATAGCCGCGTTCATTGAAAGCAGATTTGTCTGACTTGAAATATTCTGCATTACAGAGTTAATTTCCAGCAGGCTTTCCGATTCCTTCGAAATATCCTGAATGTCAGCTGAGACTTTCTGAAGATCAATGCGTCCCACTTCCGAAGATTCCGCAAGTGATTTTATATTTGCGGTATTTTTCACCAGAGTCTGGGTAACCGTATGGATGCTTGCCAGCATTTGTTCAATTGCCGATGAAGACTGGGCTACATTGTCCGCCTGAACTGTTATGTGTTCATCAAGTTTGCCCAGTCCTGTTTTTATATGATCGATTGAATTGGCGGTGGAATTCACCTTATCCGCCTGTGATAATACATGCTCTCTCATATTCTGGATATTTGAATTTATCCCTTCAACATCCGTTTTTGTTTCGTTCATGCTGGAAGACAGCTCATCGCCTGTATCCAGAAGCGCGACTGTCTCTTTTTTAATATTGACAATAAGTTCTCTCATTTTTCCGAAAGTAAGATTGAAAAAAGCCCCTAAAATTCCTGTTTCGTCCTTGTTTTTTACCGATACCTGCCGCGTTAAATCCCAGTCTGCGGAAATTTTATCAAGCGTTGTTATCATTGAATTCAGAGGCTTTAACATCCAGCCAATCAGTACAATGAATGTAATGAAAATTGCGGCAATAACGGCTATCATTGCAAAAAAGACTATAGTTATGACATTTGAAAGAATATTGGATATGGAAAGGGGCTGAATTGCAGTGATATACCAGCCCAGCGTCGGTATGTTGCCGACAGCTATTTCGGCATCGGGGGCGCCGAAAGTATGAATTTCACCGTCCTTAATGTCAAGGGCTCGTATTAGAATTTCCGTACCGGTAGCTCCAAGCTCCTTGTCAAGAATTACTTTATTCGATACTAAAGATGAATCTTTCGCTCCTGTAATTTCTCCGGCTGCGTTAAAAAGATACAATGACGCAGACCCTTTGTAATTTTTATAAATCATATTGATAAAAGCTGTAAGATCGATGCCTGTTCCCAGTATGCCGATGGGGTTCCGGTCTGCGTCAAAAACCGGCGCATTGATCCATAGATTTGTTACGTTAAGTTCGGGATTGTAATTAATATTAAAATTGAATTTTTCCGTTTCATAAAGGGTCATCTTGTACCAGTAATTTCCAGGATCATTTATATCAAGTGTAAACGCGTAAGTCTCATCAGAGTAGAATCTGTGATCAATATCATTTACCCAAAAAACAGATTTGCTCGCGAATGCCCGTCTGTAACCTGCGATTTCCTGCAAAGCTATTCTTTCCAGTTCCGAATTGGAAGGATTGGAAAAGTAAGACTGGATAACAGGCGAATCCGCCATTTTTAACGCTATGGCAATTTCTCCGTTTACGGACGCTTCCAGTTTGATGCGTTCTATTTCCACTGCCTGCGCCAGTTCGTGACTCACATTGGTATGAACAATTTGCTGCATGGAAATCCAGAAAACCACGCTTCCGCTGACAAAAATAATCGAGAATAAAATTACTGAATAAATTGCTACGATTCGTTTTATCGATGTTTTGCGATCCTGTAAATTTTTATTTGCTGATTTGGCGGGTTTCACTATAAAAACTCCTTGTTTGGCAGAAAAATAATACTATATAACCGGGTGTTTTTCAACTAATGTATTCTATTGCTTTGTTCTTATTATTTCTTGACAAAACCGTTAATATCTCGTATTTTTATTTAAATACATAAAAAATTGCCATGGTTTATAACCAACAATGGCCGCCGGGAGTATGCCGGTGTTAAGAGAAAGGAGGTTCTATGAAAAATGTAGGATTTGTATTAGCAGTATTGGCAGTTGCACTGGTGTTAAGCGGATGCGTGACACCGGCTTCAGGAGGAGTCAATATCGAAAATCACGGAAGGTTTGGAGAGCAGGTTCGTACCCCCGCTAAGGACTTTGAAAGCAGAGGGCTTGTTTTTACCGAATCCAGATTTGAAATTGTTTCCGGCAGGGGAACTCTTAATGGTGAAACATTCACATATCAGGCGCTGCTCAGAGAAGCGCAGAGACTTGGAGCGGACGCAATCATTAATGTGACCATTGATAAAAGAATGGAAAACATAACACAGGGCGCGACCACAACCAGACGGGAAGTATGGTTTGGCTCAGCTCTTGCCATCAGATATACAGATACAATTACAGCAACAGGCACAACTGTTACCAATAACGGAACCGCTACCACTACGCAAAACACGTCGGAAGCTTTCATGAATGACGGTCGTTCTGTTACACAGGGCGGAGGCGCTTCGGTAGGTGAAGAACAGTCAGGCGGACGCAGCGGCGGCTTATTAGGCGGACTTTTCGGCAGATAACCGGTTTCTGAACTGAAAATTATTGGGCTTGTCAGGAAATTCCCTGATAAGCCTTTTTTTATATTATCTGGAGTTTTACATGAATTCTGTGATATAATTAGTTTAAAAATAATTCAAGGGAGACGGGAGAATTATGATTATTTTAACATTAAACTGCGGATCATCATCGGCAAAATATCAGGTTTATGACTGGGAAGCAAGAGATGTTCTTGCTGTAGGCATTGTTGAAAAAGTGACTATCGGCGGTTCTTTTATTACCCATAAAGCCAAAGGCAAAGAAGAAGTCACTTTTAACAACGACTGCCCTACGCATACAGACGCTATTGAGCTGATTATCAAAACCCTGACAAGCGCCGAACTTGGCGTCATTAAAGATATGTCGGTAATTAAAGCTGTAGGACACCGCGTTGTACACGGCGGCGATAAATTTATTAAATCCGTAATTGTAGATGATGCGGCAATGGAAGCCTTTACAGCAGTGCAGGATATGAGCCCTCTGCACAACCCCGCAAATATCATGGGAATTGAAGCGGCAAAAAAGGTGATGCCGGATGTCCCCCACTGCGCCGTTATGGATACTGCCTGGCATCAGACAATGCCGCCGAAATCTTATATGTATGCAGTCCCGTCCGAATGGTACGAAAAATATCAGGTTCGCCGTTACGGGTTTCATGGCACAAGTTTCCTTTACACCGCAAAACGCGCATCTGTTCTTTTGGGGAAGGATCCTTTCAAAACCAATTTAATCATCTGCCACATTGGAAACGGCGCGTCAATCAACGCGGTAAAAGACGGTTTATCTTTTGATACATCAATGGGTATTACTCCCCTTGAAGGTCTTGTCATGGGAACCCGTTCAGGCGATGTTGATCCCGCGCTTCCGTATTATATTATGAGAAAAACCGGAATGAGCATAACCGATGTTGACAATGCGTTAAATAAAAAGTCGGGGCATATCGGATTAACCGGAAAATTTACCGACAGGCGCGACATTCAGGCAGCCGCAGTCGGCGGCGATGAACAGGCGTTGCTTGCTCAGCATATCGAAGCCCACCGCGTTAAAAAGTATATAGGCGGTTATCAGGCTGTTCTTGGCAGGGTAGACGCGCTTGTTCTTACTGCCGGGGTTGGAGAATTTGCCTGGTTTATGAGAGAGAAAATTCTTGACGGGCTTGATGGTATTGGCATGGTTTATGACCCCCGGAAGAACAAAATTTCCTGCACCAGAAATACGGAGACACTTATCAGTAAACCAGAATCAAAAATACCCATCTATGTTATTCCCACGGATGAAGAACTGGTAATGACAGAAGACGCGTTTGCGCTGATGAAAGGCAGTTACGATACTCATACCCATTTTACTTATTCCTTCCAAAGCAGGGATTATGTGAACAAGGGACGCGCTGAGGGTCTTAAGCATGATCTTGTAAAGAATCCCGATCTTGCGGAAATTATCGCAAAACCTTAAACATCAGTTAGAGTCTGTCAGGAATGCAGACACATTATTGACAGACCGCCTTAAAAATTAAAAATATCATTTTTTGGAGATTATATTGACTGAACTGCTTTGTATCGGCAATCCGATTGTCGATGTTTTTATAGATATAGATAGTTCTCTCGCTGAAAAGTACGGTATTCTGAGTCTGTCTCAGCATATCAGCCCCGAAACAGCCGAATTGATTCTTGGCGAATTAAAAATTGATTTTTCTGAAGCGGTGAAAACTTCAGGCGGCGGAGCCGCCAACGCGGCGAAAATATCCGCCATGCTGGGAATTGATACTGTCTTTATGGGATGCGCCGGGCAGGATGAATATGCCGGAATTTTTGAAAATGAGATGGCAGAAGCAGGCGTTTCCGCTGTTCTTCTCAGATCAAGTAATAAAAACGGCATCTGTTTTGTGTGTAATGTGAACGGGGAGAGCCGTTTGGCAGTGAGCCCCGGCGCAGCCCTTGAACTGAACGAATCCCATATCGGGGAAGATTTAATAAACGGCAAGGAAGTAATTGTTCTTGACGGATATACTCTGGATCGCCGTCCGCTGGTGCAGCGCATTTTGATGCTGGCAAGCCGCCGGGGCATTCCTGTCGCGCTTGATGTTTCTTCCATTTTTCTGGCTAACAGCAAAGCAGAAGAAATCCTTACCTACAGCCGGAGTTTTCCCCTTTTAATTTTTATGAATGCTGATGAGGTTATTGCTTTTTACAATACAATCAGAAAAACGCGCGAAGAAGAAGCCGTCATGACGGAGAAAGAAAAAGAAATCCTTATTTTGCGCGATATTTGCCCCATGCTTAAAATAATCACAGACGGTGAAATTTACCCGATTATTGTTGTTAAACTTGGAGGCCGCGGCGCCGTGGTAGTGGCAGGCGGTAATGTGTATCATGAAGAAACCTTTACCATTATTCCGCGCAATACTGTCGGGGCGGGAGACGCTTTCTGCGCCGCTTTCGTTGCCGCGTGGATAAGGGGCAAGTCTCTTTCCGAGTGCGCCGCCCTGGGTAACAAGGTTGCGCGGAAAATTCTTGAAGTTCCCGGAACCCGCATAAAAAGCGGAAAACTTAAAAAGTTCGCGAAAGTTTTATTAAAGTAAAACCGTATCGGCTATTTTTTTACCAGCTGCCTCATCAATCAGTTTTTCGATAATCGCAACGGCGAATTCGCCCGCTGTCCCCGCGCTGCGGCTTGTTATGATATTGCCGTCAACAACTACACGGCTGTCCAGCCATTCGGCGCCGGTTACCTTTTCTTCCATCCCCGGGTAACAGGTAAATTTTTTCCCGGAAATAAGACCTAGGGGATGGAGTACAACCGCGGGAGACGCGCAGATTGCGCAGATCAATTTTCCTGCTGATGCCGTTTCCCTTAACAGAAATCCTGTTTTTTCTGACGCCGCCAGATTTACGGCGCCCTGCATTCCGCCCGGAATAATCACCGCATCCCAAATGTCAGTTTTTTCTTTTAAGATTTCCGTCAAAGCAGTGTCAGCAATTATTTTTATGCCGCCCCATCTGCTTGTAACAGTTAAATCTGTCATAATTGATGCAGTGGTTACTTCGATTCCGGCGCGGCGAAGGTAATCAATGGGCGTTACCGCTTCCACATCTTCAAAACCGTCAGCCAGTAAGACAAGAGCTTTTTTTGCCATGATTGTATCCTAGCGGTTACGCCGTTCTTCCTCGGATTTGCAGTCAATGCACATAAGGGCGTAAGGTATCGCTATAAGCCGTTCCTGGGGAATCCTCTTGCTGCATTTTATGCAATGACCGTATTTTCCCTGCTTGATGCGCGTCAGAGCGGATTCTATCAGTTTTAACCGTTTTAACTCCTGGGCGCCGATTGCTTCTATCATCTTCCGGTCTATATCGTCAGAGGCAACGTCAGCAATATCTTTGGAATCCATCCCCTCCATTATTCCCTTGAAATCCTCGCTGCTGGCTATCAAGTTATCGACAATTTCGGATTTTAACGCCGAAAGAGACGCTTCCATTTTATCAATGAATTCCTGATCTATCGGCGGTATTTTTTTCTTTTTCTTTCCTGTTGCAGCCATTTTATACCCTCCATATTTGTACAGTTATGATGTAAAACGGGATTAGTATTGCCGTAGAAGATGGAATTTGTCAAGAGAAATTTTTTTCAGGGGGAGGCTGCGCCGTGTTATTTGGTTTGTATCGCCGCTTAACGCTTAATATCCCTGTAAAAATTCTCATGAGGACCAAGGGCTATAAATGTGAGATTTTCGTTTTCTATGCTGTAAGCGATTAAAGTTAAAAAGTTCAAGCATTTATATTTATAAACTCTTAGCCATGATAAATCGCCGTGTTTTTTCTCTCCGATTTCGGGGTTTGATATTATTTCACGAATTGCTTCATTTGTTTCAGGGAGCTGGTTAGGGTGCAGTCTTTTATAGGATTTTTTGAATCTGCCGGATTGTGTTATTTCCATTACCGGAGCCTGAATTCAAAAGGCGTTACATTTCCTTTTTCCAAATCAGCTTTTCCGATCAAAACATCTTCTATAAAGGCATAGGGTAAATCAGGGTTTTCTTCAGCTATCTTGCCGATACGCGCCCAATGTTCAATTTGCATTGATAATGTACGGGTATAAACAGAAGCGTATTTACCCGCTTCGAGTATTATTTCATTGGATAGTTGTATTGCTGTCTCTGTCATGTTTTTAGTATTATGCTGTTTTCGACAGTTGTCAATTAAACCGAGCGGCGCAGCAGTAATTCTAAATTTAAAGATAGTTATGGTTTTTTCCCCGCAGATGCGTCTCTGAGGGAGGATTTTTTGATTTCAAATGAGGCTGTTCCGGAACCAACCGGATTTTGGAACAAGTTCAAATGCTAACTAATTTAAACGACCGTTTGTTTGTAGCAATTAAATGTATATTACAGAAAACGTCTGTATTAAAACATAATATGGAAAATTAATAATAAAAACAAGCGTAAAATTAATAATCCGACAATTTTTTCATAATTTGAAGTATCCTGCAAAACAGTAAAAAACAAACGGTCGTTTGTTTTAGCCAGAGGAAGATTTATGAAAAACAGAATGAGGATTTTTGGAATAATCGCTCTTGCGGCGGTTATCGCGCTTTTTTTGGGCGCCTGCGGGGACGCCTCGCCGCGTCAATTAAGCGGTAATATTACTATTACCCCGAATACCGGCGTTGAAATCGGTACGGAACTGACAGCGTCCTACTCGGGGATCGAAACTGTTGACTTCCAGTGGCAGAGGGGAAGAACCAATGTCGGAACAAACTCAAATAAATACGAGGTAACGGAAGACGGCAGTTACACAGTTACAGTTAGCGCGCCCGGCTTTGTAAGCAAAACAAGCTCGGCTGTTGTAGTAAGCGAATGCATCCATGAATGGGGCAGCTGGTTAATAACAGCCTATCCAACCGCAGCAGCTA
>Ga0209755_10001318_pt1 | contig 39498 bp, 38 predicted proteins | sample TergutCo191P1_FD_187301 | JGI IMG/M metagenome (GOLD analysis project Ga0209755, IMG submission 187301) | Cornitermes sp. P1 segment gut microbial communities from Petit-Saut dam, French Guiana - Co191P1 (SPAdes) (version 2) | ecosystem: Host-associated > Arthropoda: Insects > Digestive system... | reverse complement strand
CGACGATTTCCAATACCTGTTAATGGGTCGGTTATGTTGAGTTTTTGAATTTCGCGCATTTGGTTTATTATTTTTATTTGATACTGAACGCGCGCTCTTATAACAGAGGCTACAAAAGGCTTGCTGATGTAGTCAACCGCACCCATAGAAAACCCATGCACTTCATTATCTGAGCCCTCCAAGCCCGTCACAAAAATGACAGGTATGTCTTTTGTTTCACTATCTTCTTTCAGTCGCTTAAGCAGATCAAATCCGTTTGCCCCTGGCATAATAACATCTAAGAGGATTAAATCTGGACATTTCTGCTTTACGGTTTGAAGGCATTTTTGGCCATCTTGCTCAAAAAATATCGTATATTCGTCTGACAATATGCCCGATAAAGCCATGATATTCTCAAGCTCATCATCAATTATTAAAACGGTGTTTTTGTCAGCCTGTATAGGTAAAGATAAATTTAATGTTTCCTTTGCCACCGTTGTTATGTTAGGGAACACCCCATTGAGATTATCCATTAATTCAATCAATCCAGCTTTGAATGGCGGGTATAATTTTACGCAATAGGATATATCGTTTTCCAATGCGGCATTTTCAAGCTCGGCAGAACTGTTCCCCAACGCATAAGCTCCAATATTTTTCAATACACTTTTCAAACCGTGTACTTCAATCATGAAGGCTTTTATATCGGATTCGATATATTTATCCATTTTTTCTATTCGCTCTGGCAATCGCCTTGCCATTAGCTTAAGCGTGTCAATATACACATCAACTAAGCCATCCATAACAAGCAATGCGGATGTCGCATCAAGCTCGGGTATATTTTTCAAAATTGCAAGCGGGTTTACTTCGCTAATCACTTCGGAGGGCTGTTTATCGCGTATCAGCAAATTTAATATTTCATTTAATTGTCGTGTGTCAATAGGTTTTGATATAAAATCATCAAAACCTTTTTCAAGTAATATTTCTCTTTGCCCTACAATTGCATGTGCCGTTAGTGCGACAATCGGACGGGTATAGCCCATCTCCCGAAGGTGCCCAGTGGTTTCAACGCCATCCATTCCCGGCATCATCTGATCCATGAATATGATGTCGTAGCTGTTCCCGTTGCGTATTTTTTCAAGCACCTCGTAACCGTTTGCGGCTGTTTCGATGGTCAGTCCGTAGGGCTTCATTAAACCTTTCGCCACAAAAACATTGGCATCCACATCGTCAACAACCAACACCTTGCCATATGGCATATATTCACGCTGGATTTTTGCCCGTTGCATCACGCTTGTGAATTTGAAGTTTTGAAGGCTTTCAGCACGCTCTTTGCCTAACACTTTGCCGTCTACTGCTTGCTGAAGCAAATATACCTTAAACTCAGAGCCCCTACCTGGCTCACTGTTAGCTTCTATTTTGCCGCTCATCATCTCCACAAGGTTTTTTGTAATGCTCATGCCAAGCCCTGTGCCCTCTGTTTTGCGGTTTGTCTCACGGTTAAACATTGAATATTCATCATAAAGGGCGGAGAGTTCTTCATTTGTCATTCCCTGCCCTGTATCACGAATCGTAAATATTAACATTATGCCCTTGCTTCTGGCTTCGGAATCAACCTCAAATCTTACGCTCCCCTTGTCGGTATAATTAATAGCGTTGGAGAGCATATTGTTCAATATCTGTTTAATGCGGATTTCATCGCCTAGCAGTGAGGATGGTAAGGTTTCTGAAACTTTTACAAGGAGTTCCAAGGGTTTGTGGCCAATACGCATGGCATTGAGCCGCACGGTATCGTTAATAAGGCTCGCCGTATCATATTTAAGCGGTAGCAGTTCCAGCTTGCCCGATTCCACTTTTGACAAATCCAAGATGTCGTTAATAATCCCAAGCAGCATCTTGCCAGAATTATGTATACGGTTTAGTGAATCCAATGCCTCGGTCGGATAATTCTGCTCTAAGCCGATCTCGGAAATTCCTATAATGGCATTCATTGGTGTGCGGATTTCGTGGCTCATGGTAGCCAAAAAACTGCTTTTTGCTTTGTTACTTTCCTCCGCCGTTTGGAGTTTGCGTTCGGCTTCTTTGGCTTCCTCAACTTCACGCATTGTGTCGATTAAAACTGCGGTGGTCGTACACAGTGCGAACAAAAGCATTGCCACACCCGTCATCTGAAATGGAAGTGTGCTGATGGCATCAGAGAAGGTATTGTAAAACGCATCGTGGACTGCGGATATTAGAAACAAGGAAACTCCTATCAGGAACAGCCACTGCCCCATATTTGCCTTGCGTACTGCACTGCCCAAGCGGATAAAAGTGAATATAATTCCTAATCCGTAGACCAAGTAGACCGCAATAAGGGAATAGCTCATAAACATGGTGTCGGCAAAGAGGAACAAGCTGACGAAAGTTGCTGTAACGATGTAAATTAAACGCAAAAAAATCACTGGCAGCAGTTTTGGGAAAAGCGTGGAAATAATGGCAGAAACCAGCGCAGCGGCAAGGGGGATGCTTATATATTCGATACGGAATTTTACATGCCAAGAGAGCCACGGTGCCAGTGCCGTAAATACATATCCCCTGGTTACGCCCATACGCAAAAACCACACAAGGCAAAATAATGATGAATACAGCGGGCCCCGATTCCCCCGTAGCATATAGTAAAACAACATAAGAATCAGAAACAAAATAAGGAAGCTGCCCATTAAAATGGTTTGCTGAAAATCCGTAACACGCACCTCATCGCTAAGGGCAACGCCGGTACCCATAGCCCAAGTGTGATGGAAGTAGGCGGACCTATGCACCCAATTAGATGCTTGCTGGACAATCTCAATAACGCCGTCCACAGGCTGTGCGGTGAAGGTAATGCGGCTTGTTTGCGGCACATCCAAATTTCGGTCGGCACTTGGGCTACCTATTTCCAACATGAACTGGCCATTAACATACAACCGGTGGGACGCGTACAGGGACACGCGGGTGAAGGTGTACCAGGTATAGTCATCAGGCACAAGAATGGTCATCCGGCTGGTGAGATATCGTTCAGGCCGAGGGTCTCGAAGGACCGCCTCTCCTTCCCTTGCGGCAAATTCCGGCGGTGCTAAAAGAGCAGGGATAAATTCTGCATATCCGCTAAAACGGACGTTGTAATTATTAAAATCAATGCTACGCACATCCCACACACTGTTGTCACTGCGTACAACCCTGTGGGGTATTTCCGATGCGTTTATCAGCAAGGCAAAAATTATAAGCAAAATCGGCAAAAGTGCTGCAAGAGGCGACAATACCACCGCCCGGCTAATCCCCGGACGGAAATGCGCACGGCGCTCCCTGAAACCCCTAACCATTACAGTATGGCGTAGCCATCACTACGACCAATGCCATTGCCACCATTCTAATTGCTTTCCTCTTCATTGCTTTTCCTCCTCGTTATTACCCTCTCCAAGGCGTAAATGGGCGAAAAAAACCTGCATAAGAAAATTTTATCTTAGCAGGTTTCAAGTCTCGATGTGGCAATTTCATAAAATCTTATGCAATTAAATTTCAGCCGCGTTCAAACATATACCCTTTGCCGTGTTCGGTGGTAATCGTATAGCCCGTGATTTCCAGCTTTTTTCGTATTTGAGGAATAATGTTTCTAACGGCAGCATCGTCCTTTAACATATAATGCCCCCACACTTGCTCGTAAATCTGTTTCGCGGCTACGAGCTTGCCTTCTCGCTTCGCCAAATATAACAGCACATCAAATTCCTTGCCGCTTTTTATATTCAAGTCTTTGTCAGCAAATGTAACACTTTTTGATATAATGCTCAAAACAAGCTGCCCCTTAACCAACGTATCGGGAACGTCTCTCGACCGGTTCAAGAGGGATTCAACATTTTTTACAAGCACGTTTAAGCCGTAGGGCTTGGTCAAATAGACATCGCCGCCGGATTCAAATCCCTCTACAATTTCCGCATCCTCTTTTAAGCCGCTTAGAAACAAAATTGGGATATTGCTGTCCCTGCGAATTTCCTCACACAAATCCAGTCCGCTCCCATCGGGCAGCATAACATCCAGTATGATTAGGTCGGGCTGTTCATTTAATAACAGCTCCTGTCCCTTTGTTATAGTCCCTGCCTCCAGCACATGGTAGCCCTGCATGGCAAGAGCTTTTTTATTTGCCTTTTGAATATGCAGATTGTCCTCTATAAGCAGAATTTTAGCGGTCATATGCTTATTCCTCCACATTTTCCGTATAAATCGGCAACGCAAAAGTTACTATTGTACCGATGCCGGGTTCGCTCTCTACGCTAATTGTACCGCCGTGAGATTCTATGGCTTCCTTGCATATGTTAAGCCCAAGCCCCGATGAACCATCGCCGCTTGCCCCACGCTGAAACACCTTTGCCAACATGTCCGGGAGAATCCCCGCGCCGTTATCCTTTACCACAAAGACCACCATCCTGTCATTCTGCTTGGCGGTCAGGCGGATTTCCCCTTCTTTTGTGTGTCGGTTGGCATTGCCAATAAGGTTAAACAACACTTGTATAAGCATATCGGGTATTGTCCGCACGGTGGGGCAATTTTTTTCAATTTGAATGTCCAGCCGGTTTCTGTTTGCCGCCAGTACGGGTTCGCATAGGGCCAAAGCCCGACTGAATATATCCTCTACATAAACTTCAATCCCCATTTCCATGCTGTCACGGGCTACGGTTATGTCCAGAAGGCGGTCTGCCAAATGTGCAAGACGCTGGGCTTCGCTCGAAACGGTTAAAAGGTTTTTCTTTGTGTCATCGCTGATGAGCCCCGCATCAATTTCCATATCCGTAAGTTGGGCATAGTTATCTATGACGGTAAGGGGCGTTCGCAGTTCATGGCTAATATCGGCTAAAAATTTGGATTTGAGGCTGTTAAGTCTGTCAAGGGTAGCGTTTTCAACGGCCAACTGCTTCATTGCCACATCAGTCTCACGAGCAAGGCGTTCCGCTTCCGATTTTCCGTCAAGGTAAGCAGTTAGGTCGGATGCCATTTTATTTACCGCATCTTTAATAAGGGCAAATTCATCGTTGTATTTGCCCTCTATCCTAGTGTCCAAATTCCCCTTGGCTATTTCGCCCAAACCCGCTGTCAGAGTTTTAACAGGCCTAAGTAAAAAGTTAATAAGCAGATACACTACGATTATAAGTGCAGCAAGGGCAACGAAAAAAACCAACACTGCATTGACAAAGGATTGGTTTAAGACTGCGTAATAATCCGCTTGGGGAATTAAACCTACTACCGTGTGACCTCCGGCAGATTTAAAGCCCGCATAATACCTGCCGCCGTTTATATAAATCCATGCAAACCCATCCCCGGACGCAACTTGGTCATACCATTCTTCCCCGGATACATCCCGCCCGGACATTTCTTCATTCGGATGAGCAATAATAACCCCGTATCGTACAACAAAACCATAACCGCTGACACCAAGCGTTGTTTCGTTAATGGTTCTTTCTATATTTATTTCCTCTTGCAAACGCAAAAGAATGTCTGCATTAAAACCAAACTGGATAAAACCTCCACCTTCACGGGCTATGCCTGTGTAATGGCGTATATCTCCCAACACTTGGTCATCAAGCACACTTCTGCGCGGGGGTTCCTGCAGCACTGTTGTTGTGCCGTCTGCCAAAGGCATATATATGGCGGTTTGTTCTGTCGAGCCATAATAAAAACCGATATATTCCGGAATATTGCTGTAGATGATTACTCCATATCTATCCGCTACAGAAAATTCATTAATTCCAATAAGTTCGCTTAACATAGTCAATGCCTCAGACGAAGTATCAACCCCTTCTTGTTCGAGAGCATACGCTAACGCCATAGCTATAGACAAATGGTTTCGAGCAAGAGTTTCTGTTGTGGTTTCCAGAATTAAATCCAAATGCATAACCTGCGTTAATATGCTGTCGGTAAAAATATTTAGGCTCTCGTTAGTGGTGTAGATTATGGAGGTTTCCAAAGCATTATAAAAATTCCATGAAATAATCAGCGTGGATAGTGAAAAGGTAATGATAAGGGGTATTAGCACCTTGTTTTTGAAGGTTAGTTTTGTTTTTGTCATTGGCGCCATGTGTCCAATCATAAATATTTTGCCCCTGCTTTCTGCGCGGAAAGTGCTGTGCGAGCAACGGAAAATCATGATATTATTATATTTGCTTTATTGGAGCTTCCGGGCGGATTCGAACCGCCGACCTACGCATTACGAATGCGTTGCTCTACCAACTGAGCTACGGAAGCGTATTGTCGACTTATTTGATAGCCCTCTACTACCTTCGCTGAAAAAGCCTTTTGTTTTGGTAGACCGGCTCACAGGTTATGTTTATTCCCAGTTTGCGAAAAACTGAAATATCCACACGTGTTAGGATTACACTTGAGTGGGCTTCGGAGTTTTGTAGTTTTGGAATTTGTTTTAGGACGTGTTCTGCTATTTCGTTTGTTGCAGCATTGATTGCCAAAGCGAGCAAAACCTCATCCGTGTAGAGCCTGGGGTTTTCGTTTCCGAGATAACCTACTTTCAGCTTTTGAATAGGCTCAATTTCGCTCGGAGAAATGAGCAGAACATCGTCATCAACACCACCGAGGTGTTTTAACGCGTTGAGAACTGCGGCGGATGAAGCTCCGAGCAGGGATGATGTCTTGCCTGTTATCTGAGTGCCGTCAGGTAGCTCTATTGCCACGCAAGGAGTCTGCGACAGTTCGGCTTTTCTGAGTGCTGTGGGAACACACGGACGCTCATGTGGTGAAATTCCTGCGTTGTTCATCAGAAGTTCCTGTTTGGACAAGGCTGATTTGTGCATTTTTCCTCTGGCGTACTCCAGCTGAGTGTTGAAATATCTGCGGATAATCTCTTGTTTTGATGCCGCTATGCAGATTTCATCATCAATACAAAATCCAAGCATATTTACACCCATATCCGTGGGAGAACGATACGGGCTCTCGCCCCATATTCTTGTAAACATTGCGTTTAGAATCGGAAAAACCTCGATGTCTCTATTGTAGTTTACGGCAGAGACCCCATACGCCTCAAGGTGAAACGGGTCGATCATGTTTACATCGTTTAAGTCCGCAGTCGCCGCCTCGTAGGCTTGATTTACCATATGTTTGAGCGGGAGATTCCAAACAGGAAAAGTCTCAAACTTTGCATAACCGGCTTTGACACCACGCTTGTTTTCTTGATAGAGTTGTGAGAGACATGCCGCCATTTTGCCACTACCCGGTCCCGGAGCCGCAACAACAACCAGTGGTCGTGTCGTTTGAATGTAGTCGTTGTTGCCATAACCTTGGTCGCTCAGTATGAGCTGAACGTTTGCCGGATATTCTGAATCCGGAATATGGTGCATAATATACACTGTAATTCCAAGGCCTTCCAGATACTCTTTAAACGTGTTAGCGGCAGGTTGTCCAAGATACTGACTGATTACAACACTGCCGACATATAGGTCATTTTTTTCGATTTCATCAACAAGTCTGAGGACATCATCATCATATGAGATGCCCGTGTCACCGACTTCTTTAGTCTGTGCTATATTTGAAGCGTTAATAACAATTACAATTTCGGCTTTATCTTTGAGGGTTTTCAGGAGCTGAACTTTTATGTCGGGAGTATAACCCGGCAGGGTTCGTGCCGCGTGGTAATCGTTGAACAATTTTCCACCGAATTCGAGATAGAGTTTATTTTCAAACATCTCGATTCTCTCAAGAATTTTTTCTGACTGCGTCTGCAAATATTTCTCTATATCAAACCCCACAGAATACACAATATCACTCCTGTTTTAACAAATTTCATGGGTACCTCCGAAAACTCAATGTCCGGCAGATTGGTGGGTGTTACAATTTCTACCAATTGTTGACAAAGAAAAAGGGCTAGTGTGAGTGACCTTCTTCGTCATCGCCGTGAGTGTGGTTATGTTCATGTCCACCGCCGCCTATGTCAGGGGAAGGTCCTACTTCATGGGTTTCGTCCTCGGAGTTTGCAACGCTTGAAGTTCTGGTAGTGCCGCCCGCGACATAAAAAGTTCCGCAGTCGGCGCAAATGGCATATTGGAAAGTCACGGATTGGTGCGTGATTGTGCGATCATTGCGCTCGGCGTTGGCTTGCTCATTTTGCACATGTTCCTGCTCATGCGCTGCAACTCTGATCGCCGCAATGCTCGGATGGATATTTGTGGGTGTCTGGTATGAGACGGACATATCGTCGGATACATCAACGTAACGGCGCTCTGCACAAGTCTCGCAGGCACCTTCCGGCTCTAAAACAGCATCGGGGCTCTCAAGTCTCCCTTGCATATTCATTACTCTGGCAGAAAGCTCCACTCTGTCGCCGTCGGGGCTGCGTAAAACCAGTGCGGCACTCATATTGCCTATTTGTAGCGGAAGAATTCCGGGAATAGATGCCGAATCGGTGTTTATCGGACGCAAATTGGTAACAGTATTATTTGCCGAGCGATTATACATGAGCGCATTGTTCATATATTGGTTAACATTGGAAGCAGCGTTAAACCCACCTATCGTCAAATAGCTCACCACCTTTTTATTTCCCTCTTAACTATTAGGTGATTATAACACATAATTAATAGAAATTCAAGAGTTCAAGGAACATTGAAAGCGGAGGGCGGGGTGCTGGTTGCTGTTCAGGCTCCACCCGAAAACAGCACTAAAGATCTCGTCATTGCGGGCTTGACCCGCAATCCCCCACGGATATGCTCATTATTCATGGGATTGCGGCTCGGAGGCCGCAATGACGTGATACGTGTGAGCAGTAACCAGAAAAAAAGCGTAGCAAATTGCCCGACCTCTGCGACAGTCATCGGAATCCTCAGCTTAAAAAAGTAATCAAACCAAGTGTCACGCCTATTGTTATTAAGCTTGCGGCTAGGACTCCCAGTGCTATTGCCGGGAATGCCACTCTCAGGCGGACATTTAAAATTGCGGCAATGAGTGCGCCTGTCCATGCACCCATTCCCGGTAGTGGCAGCGGTATTGCAACGAAAACGAAAAGCCCTACAAATGCCCCCTTTTCCAAGCGAGATGCTCTCGATTTGGCTTTTTCTTCAAATTTATCTGCTATCGCCCCAAGGCGTTTACTCAGTTTTCTCATGATGTCAAAAATTTTGCGAATAAAGAAAATTATAAACGGCACAGGCACAATATTTCCAAGCATACAGATTAAAGTAACTGCCAAAATCGGTAGTTCCAAAAGAACAACACCGATTGGGATTGTGGTTGCAGGTCCGCCAACACCCGGCAATAATGAAATCAGAAACACAATAAGAAGCCTCGCAGAATTTGTGTCTCCAAAAATACCTTGTAAAAATTCAAGAATTGACTCGGCCACCTAAGGTTTTCCTCCCCGTAGTTCTATGATTCTGTCACGCAGAGCTGCGGCATATTCGAATTCTAATAGTTTTGCCGCCGCCGCCATGTCTTTTTCCAGTTTTGTAATTTCTTCTTCAAGCTCACGGCCTGTCAATTTTATTCCGTCTGATTTTGCCGTACTCTCGCTCTTAGAAATTTCAAGCAAACCACGCACATCTTTTTTGACAGTTTTTGGTACGATTCCGTTGGCTACGTTGAAGGCATGTTGCTTTTCGCGGCGCTCTTCCGTTTTCGTAATTGCTCTATCCATCGAGGGAGTTACCTTGTCTGCGTACATTATGACAAGTCCTGATACGTTTCTTGCCGCTCGCCCGATTGTCTGAATGAGCGATGTTTCACTGCGCAAAAAGCCCTCTTTGTCCGCATCTAAAATGGCGACCAGAGAAACTTCCGGTAAGTCCAAACCCTCACGAAGCAGGTTGATTCCGATGAGTACGTCAAATTCACCTAAACGCAAATCCCTAATAATCTCCATGCGCTCTGTTGTTGAAATGTCGTGGTGCAAATATCGCACACGTATTGCGGCAGTTCGGAGATATGATGTCAAATCTTCTGCCATTTTTTTTGTAAGAGTCGTCACGAGCACTCGTTCGTCTCTCTCCGTGCGTTTATTTATTTCTGCAATTAAATCATCGATCTGCCCGTTTACGGGTCTGACTGAAATTTCCGGGTCGAGAAGACCTGTCGGACGAATGACCTGCTCCACAACTTGGCTTGAGCGTGAGCATTCGTACTCTCCCGGAGTTGCGGAGACGTAAACCAGTGACACAACCCGTTCGTTAAACTCCTCGAAATTGAGAGGTCTGTTGTCATATGCCGACGGCAGACGAAATCCGTAGCCCACAAGATTGTCTTTGCGGGATTTATCGCCTGCATACATTGCCCTGACTTGCGGTAATGTAACATGGCTCTCATCTATGAACATGAGGTAGTCGTCAGGAAAATAGTCAAGTAGTGTGAGCGGTGCACTTCCCGCTTCCCTGCCTGTGATTATTCGTGAGTAGTTTTCTATGCCGTTGCAGTATCCGAGCTCTGTTAGCATTTCAACATCATACATTGTTCTCTGCTGTAGGCGTTGTGCTTCCACGAGCTTGTTTTCCGATTGAAAGTAGTCAAGGCGCTCATTCATCTCTTTTTTTATCGATGATATTGCGTTTTGAATTTTCTCGTCTGTTGTGACGTAGTGCGACGCCGGGTATACTGCTATGTGCAGTAGTTCCCTTGTCACCATGCCTGTGATAACGTCTACTTCGCTTATCCGCTCAATTTCGTCACCGAAAAACTCTACTCTTATCGCCTGCCCTCTTGCATAGACGGGGTAAATCTCTACGGTATCTCCCCTGACCCGAAAGGCGTTTCGTTCGAAGGCTATGTCATTTCGTTGATAGCGTATTTCCACCAGTTTTTTTAGTAGTTCATCGCGACTGCGCTCCATGCCTTGCCTGAGGGAGATTACCATACTGCTGTAGTCGATTGGGTCGCCGAGTCCGTAAATACAGCTCACTGACGACACGACAATAACGTCTCTGCGCTCAAACAGTGATGATGTCGCAGAGTGGCGGAGCCTTTCTATTTCGTCGTTTATTGTGGCATCTTTTTCTATGTATGTGTCGGTGTGTGGGAGGTACGCCTCGGGCTGGTAATAGTCGTAGTATGATACAAAAAATTCCACGGCATTGTTTGGGAAAAACTCACGAAATTCACCGCATAACTGTGCCGCAAGTGCTTTATTGTGGGCGAGCACAAGAGTTGGTCTCTGAACTCGCTCAATGATTTTTGCCATTGTATATGTTTTCCCTGAGCCTGTGACCCCAAGCAGTGTCTGCTCGTCAAAACCCATTTCCAAGCCGTCAACAAGAGTGTCGATTGCATAAGGCTGCCCACCGGCCGGCTTAAATTCACTTACTACTTCAAAGTTTGGCATGTTCTTCTCTCTTTGCTCGCTGGTTTCCGCCGAGGTATGGCAATTTGCTACGCTTTTTTGCGAGCCATCGGGATCTACACCGCTGTTCTCGCAAAAAAGACTACGCAAACAGCCATACCTCTGCTAGACTTGTGCTTGACTGCCATATTTTTTCAAATAATCTTCCATCTTTTCTATTCTTTCATCGCCTTTTGGGAACGACGCTATTATGTCTCTTGCGTTGATTATTGAATATGTGTTTATTGAAAATTCTTCCCTCAGTTCGTCCAGTGTCGATTTTTCTGCTACGCCTTTTTCCATTCTGTCTACTGAGACGAATAGCGCACTAACAGTTATCTTTGCTACTTTATTCAATAGCTCCAGGCTCTCTCTCACTGCTGTTCCGGCAGTTACTACATCTTCTATTATTATTAGTTTGTCGCCGTCTTTTGGGGTGTAGCCTATCAGTGAGCCGCCTTCTCCGTGGTCTTTTGCTTCTTTTCTGTTGAAGAAGTATGGTATGTCTATTCCATGGTTGCGGTATAGCGACGAGGCAGTTGCGGCCGCCAGTGTTATGCCTTTGTATGCAGGTCCGTAGAGGGCGTCGTATTTTTCACCGCTTTGTATAATACAATCGGCGTAATAATCACCGAGCGTTGAGATGTGTTTGCCTGTTTTGAATCCACCTGTGTTCACAAAATATGGTGTCTTGCGGCCGCTTTTGGTTGTAAAATCACCAAATGTCAGCACGCCTGCTTCTGTCATGAAATTTATGAAATCGTTTTTGTTCATCGGTTCCGTTCCTCTCTTAACGCACGGGTGGGGAATTTCTCAACTCTTTTATTTTATCGCTGATTCCTTTTGTCAGGATTGCGCCTCCGGCTGTGGTTTGGTTGCCTGTTTGCATGTCTTTTACTGTTATTGTTCCATTTTTAATTTCATCTTCTCCCAAGAATACCACGAATGGTATTTTTAGTTTGTCTGCGTATGAAACTTTTACTTTGAACTTCTTGCTTTCGTTATAAATCTGTACTCTCAGCCCTTCCTCACGCATTGATGTTGCGAGAGCTATTGCGTGCGATAGATCTTCTGTCATTGGGATTATTAAGACATCGGCGGGTGATGAGTAGAAGTTTTCGTTTAGTAGCTTTTGTTCATTTAAAATGTAAAACAGGCGGCTTAGACCGATTGTTACGCCCACGCCGGGCATTTTTCTGTCGGTGAAATATCCTGCCAGATTGTCATATCTTCCGCCGCCGCCGATTGAACCGACTTCCGGGTGGTCTGAGAGGTATACTTCGTAGACGGTGCCTGTGTAGTAGTCCAGTCCGCGTGCGAGTGAGAGGTCTATTTTATAGTGGGTATCGGGGACACCGAACCCGCTCAAATGCGTATTTAGCATTTGAAGTTCCTCTGCACCTTGGTCGAAAATTTCATTTTTGCCTTTATATTCACCTAGTTTTTCAAACGGGTCGCCCTTGTGGGTGACAAAGCTGATTATTTCATCTGTCTGAGCTTTTGACAGACCTACGTCATCAGATAGCATTTTTGATAGTTTTTCTGCACCGACTTTATCGAGTTTGTCTACTGTGCGCATAATTTCTGTAGACTTATCGCCTACGCCGACTATATCAAAAAAACCGCCAAGTACCTTGCGGTTACTTATTCTTATGTAAAACTTGTTTAGCCCCAGCGAACTGAGCGCTTTATAAATTATGCTCGGTATTTCAGCTTCATTTAGAATGTCAAGGCTTCCGTCGCCGATGATGTCTATATCTGCTTGATAGAACTCACGGTAACGCCCGCGCTGTGCGCGTTCGCCGCGATAGACTTTGCCAACTTCAAATCTTCTGAACGGAAAAGTGAGGTCGTTATAGTAAAGGGTGGCATACTTGGCAAGTGAGGTTGTCAGCTCAAAACGAAGTGCAAGGTCGTTATCTCCCTTGCGCAGTGTGTATATTTGCTTTTCTGTCTCTCCCCCGCCTTTGGCTAAAAGTATTTCCGACGACTCCATCAGAGGTGTGTCGAGCGGTGTGAAGCCAAATAGTGAGAATGAATCACGAAGCTTTTGCATCATGCGGTCAAAAGACACCTGCTGTGATGGCAAAAGCTCCATAAAGCCTGATAATGTACGCGGTTTTATTTTTTGCATTTGATAATGACAATTCCTTTCGTAAATCTTTAAGGCACAAAACAACCATGAAAAAGGAATTGTCATTTTGTGCATCACCTCGCGGTTCCCCGCAGGGGGAGCGAGTGGCACATAGCCTCGTTAGTTTGAATTCTTTCAAACTAATCCTATGTCCCTTATTTTGGATTTACAATGTCGCGCCAGCCCAAATCGCCGCGACCCAGCCCATGTATAAGCACTTCCGCCGTTGCCACATTTGTGGCAAACGGGATATTTTTCTCATCGCAGAGCCGAGTTATGTCGGTGACACTGCCGTGGTATTCATCGACCAGTTGCGGGTCGCAGAAGTACAACACCATGTCTAGCTCATTGTATCTGATGCGTGAGCCTATTTGCTGTGCTCCTCCTTGAGTGCACGACATATATAGTGTTATGGGAAGTCCTGTCGCTTCACTGACAAGCCTGCCTGTTGTGTTTGTTGCACAAATCGAATGCCCTGCGAGTATTCCGCAGTAGGCAATGCAAAACTGGACCATCAATTCTTTTCTTTTATCGTGAGCGAGTAGCGCAATATTCAATACGGTCACCACCAATTTCTATTCTTTTTGCGAGGGTTACATGTGTTTAGAGTTATCGTTTATATAGGGGTATATTTTCTCCAATCAGGCGTCTTGCCCCATCTAAAAAATCATATGCCGCCTTGCGGTTTTTATACAAAACAAGCGGTGTGCCTGCGTGCAGTGCCAAATGCACATTTATGTCATCCGCCACAACGGCGAGAAGCCTGACTCCTGTAAGGTCAATGATATCATCCACAGTCGTTTTTATTCGCTTGAAATTTTTACGTTTTACCTTGTTGACTATCAGGCGAAGCTTTTTTACTCCAAGCCCCCTGAGTGCCTCTGCTGTTCTCGTGGCATTTCTCATCGCCGGAATGTCACCCGTTGTTACAATTATAGACATATCTGAACCTGAAGCCAACTTAAACCCTCTGCCGACACCTGCCGGAACGTCTATAATACAATAATCAAACTCAGCACGAATATCTTTGAACATCATGCTAATTTCTTCGGGACCGATATTACTTGGGATTTGTTCGGCAGGTGCTGAAAGGAAGAACAAATTTGGAATCTGTGGAGATTCGCTAAAAGACTCTCTAAATGCAACTTTTCCACTCACAACATCGACAAAGTCCATTACTGCGTAGTCTGTCATGGCGAGTGCTAAATCTAAGTTTCGTAGCTCGGCATCAAAGTCAATGCAAAGTGTCCGCTTTCCCAAAACAGCGAGGCACGACGAGAGTGCGGCGGCTGTTGTTGTCTTTCCCGTTCCACCTTTACCTGAGGTAATGGATATAATTTGCCCCATTTGGAACCTCCTCGCGGAACTTCTACAATTTCTGATTTGATATTATATACAATCTCGCTTACTTTTTCAATCTTTTTTTGAAGTGAGCTTCTGAATTTGTGCGAATTTATGAATCCCATTTGCGTGAAAGAGCGTCAATTTGGTCTGCAAACTTTGCTAAATCCTTGTTTGTTCCGCCTTTGTTTCGTGCGATAACTTCCATGAGCCTCGCCCCTGCGAGAACGAGTCTTTGGGATACCGGCGAGTCACGGCGTTCATGTAAGTCGGATTTTCTGCGGTTGAGAATATTCCTGCCTTCAAGTATTGGTTCATATGTACGCATATCATAACTTGAAGAATTTTTTGGGGCAATAGCTACATAACCGCGCTCAACTAATCTATTTGCGAAACTCTTACAACTCTCTTCTTCGCCGTGAACGAGGAATACGCACTCAGGTTTCGCGTCAAATGCCTCAATCCACGCCATAAGCCCTTCCCTGTCTGCATGTGAGCTCATGTTCCTGAAGTTGTAAGTGTTGCAATTAATTGCAATTTCCTCACCAAAAAGTGAAACACTTGATACATAACCATCAATGATTGCCCGGCCTAATGTACCTAACGCCTGAAATCCCGTGAAAACCACAGCACTCTCCTGTCGCCACAGGTTGTGTTTAAGATGGTGTCGAATTCGTCCGGCATCACACATTCCGCTCGATGAGATAATGACTTTTGGTGTTCTGTCGTCGTTGAGCCTTTTTGAATCATCGGCTGATTCTACAATTCGCAGTCCGTCAAACGAGAGCGGCTGTACTCCTGAATTTATAAGTTCTTTTGCTTCATCGTCAAGGTATTCCATGAGGTCACCTGAGTAAATTTCCGTTGCCGCTTTTGCCAGTGGGCTATCTAAGTATACGAGGAAATTCGGATTATTTTTTACCAGCCCTCTCATTTTTATTTCCCTGATATAATACAGCAAATCCTGCGTTCTACCTATTGCAAATGACGGGCAGATGACGTTGCCGCCACCGGAGAGTGTCGTATCAATCACTTTAGCCAGTTCTGTCACTGTGTCAAATGTATGCTCGTGGCTACGGTCTGCGTAGGTCGATTCCATAACTACTATGTCGGCGCTTTTTATAAATCCGGGGTCACGAATCATTGGATGTCCAGGTGCTCCTACGTCTCCCGAAAACGCGAGTTTTTTGCGCTCACCACTCTCTTCAACCCAAAGCTCCGCATATGCCGAGCCCAACAGATGCCCTGCATCTGTGAAACGTATCTCAAGTCCGTCTGCGACTTCAATTTTTTCATCATATTTACATGGAACAAGCAGTGGAAAAACGTTGAGCGCATCTTCCATTGTGTACAGCGATTCAGGAGTTGCCTCTCCTGCGCGGCGCTTTTTACGGCTCGCCCACTGTGCTTCAAGTTCTTGGATATGTGCGCTGTCACGCAGCATTATATTCATGAGCGTACACGTTGGCTCTGTTGCGTAGATTTTTCCTTTAAATCCATGCTTAACAAGTAGCGGTAGTCTCCCCGTGTGGTCGGTGTGCGCGTGAGTTACAACCACGTAATCTATCGCACTCGGATGGAACTGAAATTGATTCCCTCCTCCGTCAAATCCCTGCTGAAGCCCGCAATCGACCAAAACTCTAGTATCTGAAAACTCGACGCAAAAGCAACTCCCCGTCACTTCCCTAGCCGCTCCGTAGAAATAGATTTTCAATGTATGTCCTCGCTTTCAAAAGTGTTTAGATGCGAAATGACCCCCGGAGTGGTTTTTTGCACCATCTTAATAGCATACCAAAATTGTTTGGTAAATGCAATTAGTGAATGCGTGCTAACAAATGTAGAAAACCCACACTTTCCACACTCAGCTTCACACTTAAAAATATATTGCAATTACATTATTTTCGTGATATCATGTGTCCACAACATTTTTCAAATAGGAGCAACTATATTATGGACACTACAAAAACCACACACAATGACGAAAATCAAACGGACAATGAAATGCAAGTAAACGAAGCATTATCTGCATACAACAGAGACGGGTATTATACATATGCGGATTACCTGACATGGGATGACGACCAGCGGTGGGAGCTTATTGACGGTAAGCCATATCTAATGTCTGCGCCAAATTTGAACCATCAAGCAGTGCTGGGCAATTTCTATTTTCTGCTCCGATTGTTTTTGAAAGGGAAAAAATGTAAAGCATTTTTCGCACCTTTTGATGTGCGGCTTAATGCCGATACCCTTGACGATACAGTCGTTCAACCTGATGTAATGCTTGTATGCGATGAGCGCAAACTCGAAGATGGCAAGGGAGTCGTGGGAGCACCTGATTTAGCTATAGAGGTCCTCTCCCCATCAAACACCAATCATGACAGAGTTACAAAGTTCAAAAAATATTGTGAGGCAGGAATTCACGAGTTTTGGATAGCTGACCCCGTCGCAAAGACTGTGACTGCTAACATTTTGTCTGACGGACAGTACGCCTCTCGCATTTACGGAGCCACAGACAAAGTACCCGTCCAAGCTTTGCCGGGTTTTGTTGTTGAGCTTGCCGAAGTTTTTTGATTTTGCTAATTTTTCTTGCGTATGGCAAATCCCATGAAAGCACTATAAACACTTGAATCATCATGATTCTACAACTTTTCCAAATAGGAGGAAATTTATTATGGACACTACAAAAACCACACACAATAACGAAAATCAAGCAGACAGTGAAATGCAGGTTAACGAAGCGTTATCTGCATACAACAGAGACGGGTATTATACATATGCGGACTACCTCACATGGGATGACGACCAGCGGTGGGAGCTTATTGACGGGAAAGCATATTTAATGTCTGCGCCAAACTACAGCCACCAAAAAGTGTCAGGTAATTTTTACTTGCAACTCGGCAACTTCCTAAAAGGGAAAAAATGCGAAGTATTTTACGCACCTTTTGATGTGAGGCTCAATGCTGACACACTTGATGATACGGTTGTTCAGCCTGATTTGATGGTTGTGTGCGACAAAGACAAGCTCTCAGGTGGCAAGGGTGTCGTGGGAGCACCTAACTTGGTTATAGAGATATTATCCCCCTCAAACCCCAATCACGACAGAGTTACAAAGTTCAAAAAGTACTGTGAGACGGGAGTTCACGAGTTTTGGATAGTTGATCCCGTCGCAAAAACAGTGACTGCTAATATTCTTTCTGACGGAAAATACATATCCCGCATTTACGGAGCTACAGACGAGATACCCGTCCAAGCTTTGCCCGGCTTTGTTGTTGAGCTAGCCGAAGTTTTTGAATAAAGATAACGGAATAATTCCATTCTTCTTGACATTATACAGCCTTAGTGGTAGGTTAGTCGTATCGAAAATGAGATTTTAAATTTGGGGGGACTTTTGAAATGGCGAGAAATGAAATACGAAACTTGACTTTAGCGGCTATGTTTTTGGCAATCGGGTATATCCTACCGTTTTTGGTTATGCAGATGCCGCCGATGGCTATGATGTTTTTGCCCATGCACTTGCCTGTGTTTTTATGCGGGCTGATTTGCGGTTGGAAGTATGGCGGTGCTGTTGGTTTTGTCTTGCCGATTACCCGCAGTGCAATTTTCGGAATGCCGGCAATGTTCCCTATGGCGATATCTATGTCGTTTGAGCTTGCTGTTTATGGATTGGTCGTTGGGATTGTTTTTGAGCTTGTAAGAAAACAAAATCTGTTTTCTTTGTACCTCTCAATAATTATCGCAATGGTGGCCGGGCGAATTACATGGGGGCTTGCAATGTGGGTGCTTTTGACCTTTGGTGAGGGAGCTTTCTCACTTCAGTGGTTCATTACAGGAGCGCTTGTAAACGCATGGCCGGGAATTGTTTTGCAACTTGTTTTGATACCTACTGTAATGATAATTTTAAATCGTGTCGGGCTTGTAAATTTCCGCAAAAACTCTGCAACAGCACAAGCGTAATATTACATGGATATAAATAAAATAGCTGAAAATATAAAACTTAAATCTAAGGAAAAGTCTCCACTTTTAGTCGCTATTGATGGCAGATGTGGTTCCGGGAAGAGTACGCTTGGTGGTGAACTTAAAAAAATCTTCAACTGCAACTTGTTTCAGATGGATGATTTTTACCTACGCCCTGAGCAGAGGACGCCTGAGCGTTATGCGGAGCCGGGCGGCAATGTGGATTATGAGCGTTTTTTAGAGGACGTGCTTGTGCCTGTTCGTGATGGAATTGAATTTTCATACCGTCCTTTTGACTGCCGTATTTGGAGCTTGGGTGAAACCGTGCAGGTGTCACCTCATGCACTAAATATTGTTGAAGGCTCATACAGCTTGCACCCCTCACTACGAGGGTTTTACGATTATAAAATATTTTTAGATATTGGCAAGGAAGAACAAATTAGGCGCATTGTTCGGCGAAATGGTGAGGAAAAAGCTCTTGAGTTTCGTGACAAATGGATTCCACTTGAAGAGCTTTATTTCGCTAAGTATAATGTGCATGAGTTATGCGATTATGTGTGGGGGAAAGATGAAAACATTATTTTTTGAATGTAACATGGGTGCGGCGGGTGATATGCTTATGGCGGCACTACTTGAACTGCACGAAAATCCTGAAGAGTTCCTGCATAAACTCAATCATGTGGGAATTAAAGGCGTTAAGGTGAGTGCTGAACCGAGCGTGAAGTGCGGTATAACAGGCACACATGTGCGAGTGACCGTAAACAGTAAAGAAGAGGTATCGCAAGATATACATGAGCATGAACACGGCAATGGGCACGACCATGGGCACGACCATCATGGACATGGCCACGCGCACGGACACGAACACACCCATGAGCATAATCATCATCATGAGCATGACCATAGCCACGGGCACAATCATGACCACAAACACGATAGTCACCATAGCCACAACAGCTATGATGATATTAAGCACCTAATCTCACATCTTGAGGTTTCTGATACCGTGAAACAAAATGCGCTTGAGGTCTATAAGCTAATAGCTGATGCTGAGAGCCTTGCGCACGGAGTGCCGATTACACAGATTCACTTTCATGAAGTTGGTGAACTGGACGCACTTGCCGACATTATCGGCGTTTGTATGCTGATTGAGCATCTTTCGCCTGACAAGATTGTCTCATCTCCCATAAATGTGGGGAGCGGACATGTCAAATGTTCTCACGGCATTTTACCTGTGCCTGCTCCTGCCACCGCAACCATTCTAAAAGGCACGCCCTTTTACAGCGACCAAATTGTCAAGGGCGAGCTATGCACACCAACAGGTGCGGCAATATTAAAGCACTTTGCCTGCGAGTTTTCAAATATGCCTGTTTTGACCGTTTCCGGCATCGGTTACGGCATGGGGACAAAGGATTTTGTCAAAGCCAACTGTGTCCGTGCTTTTATTGGTTTATCAGAAATGCAAAAATCTTGTGAAGACGTTGTTGAGCTCGTTTGTAATCTCGACGATATGACCGCGGAGGCGATAGCCTATGCAAAGAATGTGCTGTTTGAAAATGGTGCACTTGATGTCTACACCTTCCCCATCAACATGAAAAAAGGGCGTTTAGGCACAAGTTTCACTTGTATGTGTAAATCGGCTGATAAAGATAAAATGCTTTCTCTTGTTTATAAACATACTACTACGCTCGGAATCAGAGAATATTTAAGCAAACGCCATTTTCTTGAGCGAGAGTTCTCGGAAATAAACACTCGGTTTGGTTCCGTGAGGGTCAAAAAATCAACAGGATTTGGTGCTCAGAAAATAAAGCCTGAGTATGACGATATTGCGAAAATAGCCTCAGAAACAGGGCTGTCGTTTCAAGATATTTTAAATGAAGTATAAAATACTAAAGCACAAATAAGGTAACTGTTCAGTGACCCCACAAATGATGGGCAATTTACCCTGGTTTTTCGGGAGCCATCGGGATCTACACCGCTGTTCTCCCAAAAAACCAGTGCAAACTGCCCATCATCTGCTAGCTTGGTGAATAGTTACCAAATAAGTAAATATTGGAGTATAAACTTTGAAGTACGGTTTTCAAAATCTGCATACACACACAACCTACTGTGACGGTGACTCGTCGATTGAGGATATGATTATTGCCGCGATACAAAAAGGCGGCGGTTCAATTGGTTTTTCTGAACACTCATATGTATACTTTGACCCTGAGTATTCAATGGATCCTATTGATATTCCCTCATATATGGGCGATGTAAGGCGACTTAAAGAAAAATATCGCAATGAAATAGACGTATTTCTTGGTTTGGAAGTTGACCATTTCACCGAAGAAATCCCCGACGGGCTTGATTATATAGTCGGAGCGACTCACCATATTCAAAAAGACGGAGAGCACATAACTGTTGACGCAACTCCTGAGCGTTTGGAAAGTGCTGTAGATAAGTATTTTGATGGTGATTTTTACTCTTTGATTGAGGCTTTTTATGAGACTGCCGCCTGTGCTGCAAAAAAGACAAATACAGATATTATCGCCCATTTCGATCTGCTCAAAAAACATAACGTTGGCGGCAGATTGTTTGATGAGTCACATCCAAGATATGTAGATGCCGCAATCTCTGCAATGGAGCAAATTTTGAAAGATTGCAGGCTCTTTGAAATCAATACGGGAGCTATGTATCGCAAAGGTTTGTCCGAGCAATATCCTTCGGCATTTCTGCTAAAAGAGCTGAAAAGGCGAGGCGGGGAAATTTTATTTTCCAGTGATAGCCACGACTCCGAGTCGCTTTACTACAAATTTGATGAGATGTCAGAAGTGGCCCGCTCATGTGGATTTACGCACATAAAACGTCTTACGGCAGACGGGTTTATAGGTGTTAAAATTTAGGAATGACAGGATTGGTACTAAATAAAATCGAAAATAATACGATAATATATTATAAGAAAAATAATCAAAAGGTGGTTGACTATGAGTTTGATTGACCCTATTAGCGGTAATATTACCGATGCGGTAAACAATAATAACGCAACGAATAACACCTCAGCGGCATCTGACGGGCAAAATGCGGGGAATGCTTTCACTGAGGCTCTCACGCAGGCAATGACAGAGCAATTCACTTCACAGATGAACCATCAAATGACCTCACTGTCGATGTTTAATAGTTCAGGCAGCGGCAGTGCATCAGGTCTTGGTGCTCTGGGTGGCATTTCCGGCATGGGAATGATGCCGGGCATGGGTATGATGGACACCACAGGAATTGAAAATGCCCTTATAAATGCCGCAGAATCAGGCGAAGTGGGCGATGCGCAGATTGCCCTGTTTATGATGTTCATGATGATGATGATGCAGTCAAGCAGCGGCGACGGAACAGGTCTTGGTCAAGATATGACTCCATTAATGATGGCTATCACACAAATGATTTCCGACCGCGGCGGTGATGCGCAGGCATTACAAACTCCGAATCTTCATACAAATAACCCGTTTCAGACAGCTCAGAGTGAACCTCAGGGCGCAGCTTTAGGTGCCGTTCAAGGTGCAGTTCAGGGAAGCAACGAGCCTCACATCAGACGTATGATTGAAATTGGGCTTTCACAAGTTGGCTATCACGAGCGCAATAGAGATGGTTCGATCGGTAGCGGCAACTTTACGAAGTTCGGTGATTGGTTTGGCATGGATGGTCAGCCTTGGTGCGCTATGTTTGTGTCATGGGTTGCAAATGAAGCCGGGCTTCTCGGTGACGTTGTCCCCCGCCATGCCTCAACCAGAGTCGGAGCAAACGCATACATGGAAATGGGACTTTATGAACCTAGATCCTCAGGTTATCAACCTAGGGAAGGCGATACCATATTCTTCCACAACCCCTCTACAGGACGAATCAATCATGTTGGGCTTGTTGTCGCTTTTAACCCTGAAACCAACAGAGTCTATACTGTCGAAGGTAACACAAATAACCAGGTCCGTGTGCTGTATCACGACCTAAGCAGTCCGAGTATTCACGGGTTCGGCAGAAATGGCGGCACAGGCTTTGGAACCATTCCGCAAAACGCAGAAACCGGGCGAGGCGGAACTATACTCTAGCTTTCAGCAGAATATAATATTTTTTCGATTACTGCACCTCATTGCGTCACAGTAGTTAGCTCCTGCAAAGTGTTGATTTTCAACACTTTACAGGGGTTTTTCTACATTAAATTCATATTGAAATTCATCTTAAAATGCAGTATCATTATGACTATGTTATCGATCATATCTTTTCATGGTCGTTTTATATCTCAGAAGTAAGAAAGGTATGGTTTTTATTGTGAAACTGGTAAAAGATGAAATGCCGAGAGAAAAATTGCTCAGAATGGGTGCCTCTGCACTTAGTGATATTGAACTATTGCAAATCGTCATTGGTAGTGGTGGCAAAAATAATGATTTTAAGCAAATTGCTAAAAACTTAAATGCTGTCCTAATGGAAAAGGGCGCAGAGAGCTTGGTTCTTAACGATGTAAAATCTATAAAAGGTATTGGTGATGCAAAGGCGACATTTGTCTTTGCCGCACTTGAATTTTGGAGAAGGCGGCTTGTAGCGCAAACTGCTCCGCTAATTGACTCTCCGGAAAAAGCTCTTGCCGAGCTTGGCAACATAAAAAATAAAAAGCAGGAACACTTTGCACTACTCACCCTTGATGGAGCCAGGCGGCTGATAAATAATCGAATTGTAACCATAGGCATATTAAACGCGTCGCTTGTCCACCCGCGCGAGGTCTTTGCCTATGCCATTGAGGATAGAGCCGCTTCCATAATTGTTGCACATAATCACCCAAGTGGGATTTTAACTGTGTCAGAGAGTGATAAGAACGTAACAAGCATACTAAAACAAGTAGGTGACCTTGTTGGCATTCGTTTAGATGACCATTTGGTGGTTTCAGGTGAAAATTTTGTGAGTGTTCCGATTTAACGGCGAAAGAGAGCGTACCAAATTTAAGTACGCTCTCTTTTTTGTTTAAGCCTAAAAAACAATATTATAACTGCATCCTATAATGACATTGTGAGAAACTTTAGATGTCTGCGAGTTTTGGATTGCTGAGTCGGCTCAACTTTTTTGAGCTTTTCTTTTTTTTCTGCCATATACGGAAAGAAGATATCCAATATATCATCTGCCTCTGATTCAAGAACTTCTTCAAACTTTACAGTTTCTTTCTCTTCCATAGTATAGTTCCCTCTCATCAATTCACATCGCTAACCTATTGCTTATCTATTGTTAATCAAAATATCATATAACAATACCGCACTCAAAGCCTTTTGTCAAGCTTTTTTCATGCGCGGCATTTTTCAGTTTCAAATTTAGTCAAACAATCTCGCTATTATGCTCTCAGAAAATGCTATGACTGCGCGAGCAGTCTTGTTTTTTGATGGTCATGTACATTGAAATTCCCCAATACATCTGCACCTTCAAGACTTTCAACCCAATTTGAGCCGTAACGCTCTTCCCATTTTTCTACAGTTGCCATCCCCTTTTCTGAGAGATGGTAATGCACTTTCCCTGTTGCATCTTCTTCCCTAACTATACTACCCCGGGCTAAAAACCCCCCGGCACCGACAAGTGTCCTGCAATGCCTGAGACATGTAGCTTCAAAGCTACGCTGATCCATGCTCCCCCCGACATCACGTATGCTCGCTAAGATAGCTACGGCACGCCCCTCGCCAACCCTTATAGTTCTAGCGAGAACCGGTCCTGCAGTGTGTGGTGAACCGCTTTCCACATAAGCAATCGCTGTCTCGAGAGCTTCGCGAGAACGATGCAATTGCGACAAAATCATTTCCTTATTCATCTCAACCACCCTTCGCAATTTGATATGCTATTGCTAATCAATTGCTCAACAATTTTAACAAACGAAACCACCTTTGTCAACATTAAAATTTTGATACCCGGTGTAGAGCATGTGATTATGATATTTTTCTTGTATTCTCACGGCTTTTGAGTTATTATATAGGTAGAGTAATTGGCTAAATAATATTAATTGGGAGGTGGCTTCATGGTTTTTGTTGAATTTTTGACTAGTTTATCTTGGCTTTCTGTTGTTTTGTTCGTGATCGGAATGGTGCTTGTCGTTGCCGAAATGTTTCAGCCCGGATTTGGACTATTCGGGACATTCGGTATTATTTCACTTATCGGATGTGTTTTTGTAACTGCAAACTCTATAGTTCAAGGGGTCATTCTAACTGTTGTAATTGCTATGATGCTACTTATTCTTTTCCTTGCATTTCTGCTGATATTCTCAAACGGTAAAATTCCTTCTAACCTCATACTCACTGAAGCAGAGAGGAAAGAGGATGGATATGTCGGCACGCCTGATTATAGTGACTATTTGGGCAAAACCGGGTTTGTAACTACCATTTGCAGACCTGTAGGGAGTGCTGACTTCGATGGAGATAAACTTGAAGTTGTGACTATGGGTGAATTCATTGATACGGGCAAATCTGTTGAGGTAATTGAAATTGAAGGGAACAGAATCGTAGTTAGAGAGTTCGTCGCACTGTGATTTTTTGTGCATATTTGAAGCGTATTTGAAATTAACATATAACATAAAAATTTTGGAGGTAGATAATGGAAGGAAGCATCGTATTAATTTCGGCAATAGCAATCGGTATCGTACTTTTTCTCTGGCTGTTTTTCACATTTGTTCCCGTTGGGCTCTGGATTAGCGCTGTAGCCGCTAATGTAAAGGTTCGAATTTCCACACTGATTGGTATGAGATTCCGTAGAGTCGTACCCGTAAAAATCGTTTTGCCGCAGATTAAGGCAGTAAAAGCAGGTTTGGATTTATCCATCGACAAACTTGAAGGTCACTATCTCGCAGGCGGAAATGTTGACCGTGTGGTCAATGCACTGATTGCCGCTCAAAGAGCAAGTATTGAACTTGAATTTAAGCGTGCAACAGCCATCGACCTCGCTGGACGTGATGTGCTTGAAGCAGTTCAGATGAGTGTCAACCCCAAAGTAATCGAAACTCCCGCTATTTCTGCGATAGCCAAAAACGGCATTGAGCTTGTTGTCAGAGCAAAGGTCACTGTTAGAGCAAATATCGACAGGCTCATAGGTGGCGCAGGTGAGCTCACTGTTATCGCCCGTGTCGGTGAGGGCATTGTCTCCACTATCGGCGCATCTGAGTCACATGAAGATGTTTTGGAGCATCCCAACAAGATTTCTCAAATAGTTCTCAACAAAGGTCTTGAGGCGGGAACAGCGTTTGAAATTCTCTCTATCGACATAGCAGATATTGATGTCGGCAGAAACATCGGCGCCCAGCTTCAAACTGACCAAGCCGAAGCCGACAAGCGCATAGCTCAGGCGAAAGCTGAAGAACGCCGCGCAATGGCGGTTGCTATTGAGCAAGAGAACAGAGCAGCTGTCCAAGAGATGAGAGCAAAGGTCATTGAGGCTGAAGCTGAAGTTCCAAAAGCAATGGCAAGTGCTCTGCGCGAGGGTAAACTCGGTGTAATGGACTACTACAACATGATGAATGTTGTTTCCGATACACAAATGAGGCAATCTATTGCAGGTGCAGATGAGCAAAAACAAGCCGATTCTGAATCTTAATCACGCCTATGGAAAATACTAGAGGTAACAATCGCCCACAGGGCGAAAGGCAGACAGGGGAAAATAATAGAGTTGCACCAAGGGCGCAGACGTGGGGAGAGAGCAGAAAAGCCGAGCAGGCTGAGGCGCAAAAACGCACAAGAGACAAAGCTCCTGCGCGAAGAAAAAATACAAAAACGCGAACGGAGAAAAGCGCCTCTCCGCAAAGGCAAAGAAACGCCACAAAAGCTCGCAGTACCCACAGTGCAGACACACCACAGGTCGCCCTTCGACCTAACGGTCTCGCCGCTCTGGGGCTGAACCTAAATTCTGAAACAGCAAGACAAGCGGTTATTCTATCGGAAATAATCGGTCAGCCTGTCTCTAAGCGAAAGCAGAGAATGTAAAATCTGAACCCGCCCAAAATTGACAGTTTGCCACGCTTTTTGCGAGCCATCGGGATCTACACCGCTGTTCTCGCAAAAAGCGTGGCAAACTGCCAATTTTGGGCTACCCTGTACGCACTGCTACATATCAGCATTAAATCTGGATTTGAATACTTCTTTTAGTTCGTCGCGGAACTTTGGGTGTGCTATTTCTATTAGCATACGCGCTCGCTCTCTGTTTGTGCGGTTTCTTAGGTTTGCTATTCCGTACTCCGTGACGACATACTGGACATCATAACGATTGGTGGTTACAACTGCTCCCTCGTCGAGAAGCGGAACGATTTTACTTATTTGTCCGCCTTTTGCTGTTGATGGCATGGCAATAATTGAGCGTCCGCCTTTGCTCACAGCTGCGGCTCTTACAAAATCGACCTGCCCCCCTACTCCTGAAATTTGGGTCATACCCACGGTTTCAGATGAAACTTGCCCTAATAGATCAACCTGCACACATGAGTTTATTGAGACCAAGTTGTCATTTTGACCTGCGAGATAAGGGTCGTTTGTGTAGGTTGTCGGATGCATTGCGACCATGGGGTTATTGTCTACAAAATCGTAGAGAGCCCTTGAACCCATCAAAAAAGCTGCAATTATTTTACCGGGATTGTAGTTCTTTTTTGTGTTGTTGATAACTCCGGCATTTACAAGCTCCATAACGCCATCCGAAAACATTTCCGTGTGAATTCCCAAGTCTTTTCTCTCTTTTAAGAAAAGCAAAACCGCTTCGGGAATTGCCCCAATGCCGAGTTGCAGGCAATCTCCGTCTTTCACGAGGCTTGCACAATGCTCTCCGATTGCTTTCTCTACCTCACTTATAGATGGCTTAGGGATTTCTATAAGTGCTTGATCTTGCTCAACAATATAGTCCATTTGAGATATGTGAATGAACGAATCCCCCAGTGTGCGGGGCATTTGTGCGTTCACTTGGGCAATGACTAATTTCGCGGCTTCAGCGGCATGTTTACTGTAATCCACACCAACACCGAGGCTGCAATAACCGTGTTCATCGGGTGATGAGACTTGTACCAGAGCAACATCAGGTGGCAAATCGCTACTCCACAGGGTTGGCACTCTGCTCAAGTAGCAAGGTGTGAAATCACTGCGTCCACTACTCACAGCTTCTCTTGCCTTCCCGGAGACAAACAATGTGTTATAGCTAAAATGCGGCTCCATTTCGGGCAATACATATTCAGAGTTACCAAGCGGAAGCATCTGCACGACCTCAACATTTTTGTATGCCGCACTATTCTTCGCCATGGCATCAGTGAGTGCAAAAGCTTCACCAACTCCAAGGCCAATGACCACCCGATCCCCTGACTTAATATGCCCCACCGCTTTTTCCGCTGTGGTCAGTTTTTCGTTGTAGAGTTTTTTTAGGTTCATAATCCCAAGCTCCTGTTTATATAGAATCTACGAAACTGCTGCACACCCTCGCAGACGATGGACAATTTACCCTGATTTTTCGGGAGCCATCGGGATCTACACCGCTGTTCTCCCGAAAAACCAGTGCAAACTGCCCTTCATCTGCTAGACCAGTGAATAGTTTCGAATCTACTAGGCTGTAGCAAAATAAATCGCTACAGCCTGTATTTAACTTTGTTTTTACAATGTGTCTTTACTATCTTCTTCTTGCCAAAATCATTAGGATTCTGAGGAACAGGTTGATAAAGTTGAGATAGAGGCTGAGTGCCCCGAAAACAGAGATTTTTGAAATTGCTTCATCGGGAGTTGCAGCGATTATGCCATCTTCTCCGCCTGAGTTTACAGCGGCTATCATGCGCTTGATACGCTGTGTGTCGTAGGCTGTGAGTCCTACAAATATCACTACGCCGACATAGTTTATTATGATACTGAGCATATCATCTCTGAAGAAAAATATATTCACAAAACTTGCAATAATTATCCCAACGAGCCCCATAAATAGTAAACTTCCCAGTCCTGTCAGATCTCTTTTAGTGATTGTTCCGTAAATTGCCATTGCGCCGAACATAAGTGCCGTGATGGCAAACGCCTGAAAAATAACTCCTGTTGTGAAGAAAAATAAAACCGTAGAGAGCACCACGCCTGTCAATCCTGCATATACAAAAAATAAAACATTTGCAACGGCTGCCGGCATTTTCATCATTCCAAATGACATAACTAAAACAACGCCGATTTGCACGACCGCAGCTACGATGACAATTGTTTGGTTGTACAGTATTGTGTAAATAAGAGGTGATGAGATGATTGCAAAGGAGATAATGGCTGTCACAACCAGTGCAACAAACATTCTGATAAACACTTTTGCCAAAATTGCCGAAGTGGCTCTCTCTGTATCCTCCTGTGACCCCCAAAGTGAGGGGAAAAGGTCGCTTGGATTTTGCTGCTGTTGATCCCGGCTATATGGGTTGCTACTGTAGGGATTATTATTAAATGGCACGGTAAATTCCTCCTAATGTTCATTTTAATTTTTATCTGCCAAGCATTTTATCATGTAAAGCAAAAATATGCAACCAACGCAGCGTATTTAAAATACCGCGTTGTGCCAGATGTCTTGGACGTCGTCATTGTCTTCCATTATGTCCAGCATCTTTTCCATGTTTTTGATGTCTGCCGGGTCTGTGAGAGTGACATAGTTTTGGGGGACCATTTCAATTTGTGCGGATAGGAATGAATAGCCGGAGTTTTCGAGCGCACCGCTGACAGTGGAGAACCCTTCCGGGGTGGTGTAAATCTCAAAAATGCCCTCGTCAAGCTCTATGTCCTCCGCCCCTGCTTCAAGTGCATCATTCATGACTGTCTCTTCATCTCTGCTTCCGTCAGAGCCATCCACGACAATGACACCTTTGCGGTCAAAAGACCAAGCGACACAACCGGTTGCGCCCAAGTTGCCGCCATACTTGTCAAAAGCTAATCTCACTTCCGCAGCAATGCGATTTCTGTTGTCTGTCATGGCATCGACAATGACGGCGACACCGCGTGGACCGTAACCCTCATATGTGACACGCTCAAAGCTGTCTGCACCGCCTGAGCCTAAAGCCTTTTCAATGTTGCGCTTTATGTTGTCATTTGGCATATTTGCCGCTTTTGCCTTAGCGATGGAGGCAGCCAGACGCGAATTGTTTACAGGATCACCACTTCCACCTTCTTTTACAGCAACGATAATCTCGCGGGCAATTTTTGTAAAAATCTTGCCGCGTTTTGCATCTGCCGCACCTTTTGTCCTTTGAATGTTTTTCCATTTAGAATGTCCTGCCACGCAGACACCCCCTTCAATATTGATAGTAAAAGGATTTGAATAAATTCAGGTCTCTTTGCCTATGAAAATTTTAACACAAGGAGAGAAACAGCGCAACAACAATCGTGATTACGTTTTGTATTATTCGCATTTTAATTTGAATACTTATTTTGAATATTCAATAGCGTTTTTGCACCCCACATTAAGCCTGACAGGCAAGATATGCTTATATGTGAGCCATGTAAAACAATAACTTATATCATACTTTTTTGCGACATTTCTTCTTAAAAAAGTTTACATAAAAAATTACACACAAATTGAGTACAAAGAGTTATTCACATTGTCCACATGGTTTTCAACACTGTCTAACATCACTAATAATAACGTTTAATGCAAAATTATCAAATATAGCCAACAGACTGCAAGTGTAAAAGCAACATGTCAAAAATAGACAAACTTAGTTTACATAATCCAACCATGAATATTCCGTTAACGTCAATGCATAACAAAAAGGCTTTCGTATACCACGTTTTTCAATTTTGCAAAAGAGCAAAGAAAATTTTCTACCACTTGTCGATGATTTTTGGCTATATTACCAAAAATGTGAAAATCCACATTTTTATGTTGCTTATTAATCATTTGTGATATAAACTACTTCTACTTTTTATTTCCGATGAGATTAAAGACGAGAGGATGTTTTCTATTGTTTGATACTGAATATATAGATGAATATAAAGATTACTTGGAAAATGAACGCCGAATGTCCGCAAATACGGTTTCTTCATATATTCGTGACATAAAGCAGTTTTACGATTTTCTCAAAGACGACACAGAGAAATCAGAGTTTAATGATGCCACTAAAGAGGATTTGCAGTTTTATATTTCACGCCAACTCGATAGTGGTCGCTCACCTGCTACTGTTTCACGGTGCATAGCCTCGCTAAAGGCGTTTTTCAGACGCATGAAAGATGATGGTATGGAAGGGCCAAACCCGGCAGCAGAACTTACAGCAATTGCCTCTGTCAAAAAGATACCCAGCATCTTAAATAGTGACGAGGTTGAGCGCCTTCTTGACCAGCCCAGCATCAAAGACATAAAAGGTTGCCGTGACAAGGCTATGCTTGAACTGCTCTACGCTACAGGAATTCGTGTCAGCGAACTCGTTTCCCTTGATGTCAATGATGTGAATCTTGTCACAGGAATTATTGAATGCAGAAGCGGCAATATCAGGGCTATTCCCATAAATCAAACCGCACTGAGAGCAGTCAGCCACTATCTGTCGTTTTCACGTCCGGGCATGGCGCTTGAAGGCGAATCTTCACTGTTTGTAAACACCGGTGGCGGCAGAATGTCCCGTCAAGGGTTTTGGAAAATACTTAAAAGCTATCTCGACAAAGCTCAAATCAGCGAGGATATCACTCCGCAGATGCTCCGCCACTCATTTGCCGTGCATCTCCTGGAAAATGGAGCAGACCTGCGCTCACTACAAAAGATGCTCGGTCATGCAGATATTTCATCAACACAAGTATACGCCCGTGCAGTCAGAAGCGAGCTAAAAGCAGTGTACGAAAAAGCCCATCCGAGGGCACGGTAGAAATAAAATTTAATTACCACACAGATAAGCAGAAACGGAGTTGTTTGCGGAGTCTTTTTTGCGAGAACAGCGGTGTAGATCCCGATGGCTCGCAAAAAAGCGTAGCAAATAACTCTGTTTCTGCGTGAATCAGCGGAAGTGCATACGGCAAGAGCGGGCGACCGGGGACATCTCTCTACAATGTACAATACCCCCAAACCATTGAAATCATGGAGCTAACCTACACACAATACATCGCCTTTAACGAAAAAGGGCGGTGTTTTTGTTTGCTCAGTCAAGATTATGTTTCTTAACCCAAATATGATTATACCACAAAAAAGCAACAATAGTGAAAGAAAAATTTAAACCGTGTTGAATGGAATAACTAAAGCACAACCATGAGAAGAAACCATCAGAACCCAAAACAGCCAGAAGCCTAAAAAACTCTGGCTGTTTTTCACTTCCAAAAACGAAAGGAAAACACCAAAATGTCAAAAATCAAACTAGAAAGAAACGAATACCCAACAGCAGAAAAATACTACCTAATAGACAACGAACTAACACTCAGAGCAAAAGGACTCCTAACCCAACTAAGAGCAATCCCCGAAACCCTAGACTTCAACCTCGAATCCCTAACAAACCTAACAAAAGACGAAATCCAATCAATCCGCTCCGCAACTAACGAACTCGAATCCCTAGGCTACTTAAACCGCTACCAAAAAAGAGGCCCATACGGGCAGTTCCTACCAGTAGAATACACAATCTACGACCGCCCCCAAGATAACCCCATCTACTGCGCTGAGTTCAATATCCCAATATTCGACGATGACTATGAAAATTTTGACTATGAAACAGACGAAGAAAACGACTCCGATGATGAAGGCTGGAACATAACCGAATATGACGGAGAACCACAAGACACAGAGCAAAACGACGATTACACACACATACGCAAAATAATGGAGCTAATGGACAAAATATTCGATGAAGTCTTAAAAAACACAAAAATCACAGCAAGAAAAACTAAACACACTCCCACCCCAAAAGCTCAAAAACTCCCCAAGCCACCCCCGCACCCAACTTGTCAAGGGAAGTGTGGAGATTTTACCGACCCGCCACGCACAAACCCCCAGTCACCACAGCAACAGGTAAAATACTACCGACCTTGACAACACACCTCAGTATAATGGAAACAGGTTAAGGCAAAAGCAAGGCAACCAACCACCACACCGCCATACTTTGCCTTAACCTTAATTACATAAACTGCGGCTATAAATCAGTCATGAAGATGAAAAACCGAAGAACTTACCCAAACGCAATGCAAATGACAGCTAGTACCAATCAGCACATTACCAAAAATAGTTGAAAAAAGCGGATACAACACTCAGATGTGCGCATCCGCTTAAACCTATATCAAACAATCATCATGCAACCTTGCTATCAAACAACATCTCAAAGGTACAGTTCTCTCCTCGGTTTCTGAACCATTCCAAGAAAGAATCCATAAAATAATTCCACGCTTGATTTAAAGCCTCAGCCTCAGTTTCTGACAAGTCACTTACCCCCGCAAAAGACCAGAACAAAGTGCCAACTTCAGATATAGACATACCTATTTGATGAGTTCCGTCGGTCATACCTGAAAATTCAGAAGCCCCACTCAGAAAACGCTCAATTTTTTCAGTAACCCACTTATACTCATTTGGGTCGTTTGCCATTCTTTTGAGCATACCGTCTGTAATTTGTATAGTATTTGACTCACTGCGATTTAGTCTTGCAATACCATCTCTTGTAAGTTCAGTATGAAATGATACATTGCTGAATCGTTCACGGAGCTTACTCAACATTTCCTCCGAACTAATACCTTGATAATCTCTTAAAACATCCGAAAAATTGACACCCCCAGACTTTTGAGTGGAACAATGACCGCTGACAGCGGAGGCACTTTGCGTTGGCAAAACTGGTTTGCTCAATGTGTAACCTACTTGATATGGCATAAAATTTATCCTCCCGAATAAATAGCCTCCGTGCATAAATTTTTGTCCTTGACTATATTATCGACTATTTACTAAAATAAATGAACTATATCGCAAGGAAAAACTTGAATATAACAACACAAAAGAAATAAACACACTATTTACATGAATATACTGGTGCATGACCATGACCTGACATTCTACAGGTTTGGGTCGGCTCATCAGGAGTGCCTCGCCCATGTGCTACGATACCTAAAGGGAAGTACCCTCAATGAAAAGCACCTGACATGGAATCAGTCTATGCGTGATTTAATGCGGGAAATGATACACTTTAGAAAGCATCTTGATACAAGCGACGGACGCAACCCTGACGAGATAGACTCGGACAGGGTCAAAGAGCTTGAATCAAAATATGATGAGCTCTTAGAGCTGGCAAGGGTAGAATATGAGTACGACCCTCCGAGTGATTACTATAAAGACGGTTACAATCTCTACCTCAAGATGTCGAAGTACAAAAACGAGCATCTTCTGTTCCTGCACGATTACCGAGTGCTGTGGACCAACTCACTTGCCGAGAGAAAGCTGCGCATGTACAAGCGTAAGCAGCATCAAGTAATGACTTTCAGAAGCTTCGAGGGCCTGTATGCATTTTGTAACGCCCTCGGTGTGTTGGAGACCCTTCGCGATCGGGGTGAAAATTTATTTAAAGCAGTAACGGAGATGTTCGACAGAAAAAAGAAAAGACAGCAAATCCTACTATTGCTAAATAAAAGCTGTACAAATGTTTAAGAACGCACTGATTATCGGTGCGTTCTTTTTGACTGCTCCATGTCAACATACAGGTGACACTGAGCAGTCAAAAAGTCGATTAGTGCTCAAAATTGTTGATGATGATCGGCACACTCCCTACCGCTCTATGTCTGGTTACCCGTGAACAGTAACCGACAAACACAAGTAATTCTCAAAATAGTTGGATTATATTGACAAAAATGTTGAGCCTGTATATACTGAGAATGAAATGAATGTTGTTTTATAACAAGGATTTTTTATTTTTACTGCTGAAAGGAGTAAACTGATTCATGAGCTATAATTATTTGAACGATTCAATTGTTGAATTCAATCCAGATGTAGGCATTGAGCCTAATGCGGAGGTAAGATCTGTTGCGGGAGGTGTTAGTTTGGTGATTACCACAGCGGTGGTGGTGGTTGCAGTGCCCACACCACCACCACCACCACCTGGCGGCGGAGGCGGCGGGCCGCCTCATATAGTTATGCCTTCTGGAGGATAAATTTGACTTTCTGCTTCCTGTAAACGTAGATTTCATAGTAAAAAAGCATTTAATAGTGAGACATTGGCTCTTATAAGCAATACGTCAACTATCGACGTATTGCTAGTGCAACTACTATAGCAACATTTGTTTTGCGACCTTAACAAGTTTCGTCAAACAGAGATTAATGCTTGGCGAAACTGTTAAGGCGGTGGGGGTGTATCAAATTGGTTATGTCAAAAAGATTGAAGTTTGTGATATCTATAGCGATAATTATTGTTTTAGCGTGTGCAGATTTGTTGTTAACATACATCGCCTCTCCTGACTTAGCTTGGGAAGCAAATCCACTTGTTTATACTTTTAATCACGGTTGGACTGCGTTAATTTTAAGTAACATAATTTTCATTACCATATCTACCGTTCTTTGTTATATCGCACATTTTCGATATGAGAGAAAAAAGATTATTCATTGCACATCCTTTTGTGAATTTTACTCTATCCTGTTTTTTGAGCGAAAGGGGATATCTCTTATCTCTCTCAGAATACCAAAGAACATCATTGCAGTAGCTACTTACCTTAATTACATATTATTGAGGGGGGTTTCTCTGATGCGGATATTTGCTATTTACATGTGGAGTGAGTATTTACGTCTATGGGGGGTGGGGCTACAATATTTTCCGATATCACACCGTGACCATTCACCATTAGCAGAGCTAATACTTCGGTCAAATGATGCTATCCACTCTATTTTTCCATCAACCTACTTTTATCCAGTGGCAATTGTCATACCCGTTTTAATTACTACAATTTTAAGCTCTCTATACTGGATTTTCAAAGAATTTAAAATATATAATAGGTTAGGGTTGTTGGAATAATTTAAACTTCTGTCTTGGAGTATGAAGCAAACGTAATTGCATAATAACATCTGATGATTTATGTACATGAGTGTACATAGAAGGGGGGTATTTAGGGTTGATTAGAGATGAGATAATTTCTTTAGAAAAATTCAGGCCGTGTCGCATTTCGGAGTCATTTCATGATGATGGGAACGAAATAGAACTTGGTGAAGCAACTTATGATTTTTTTCGACTGAAAGGAGCTGGACGTTTGATTTGGTTGATGCTCGATGGAAAGCATGAAATAGGTACAATTGTAGAAAACATATGCAACGAATTATCAATTTGTGATTATGAGGGAATGCTTTTAGATGTTATACAATTATTGCAAAGACTTGAGAAAAGAAAGATGATTGTCGCTAATTGGGATGCCTTATATAAGCTTAGTCTTAATCAGGAGTTGAGCGTATGAACAAAATTGATGTACTTTTAGTTGCAGCACCTTCTCCGAACCCTTCAATGTATTTTGCATATAGTAGACAAGGTATGCCACCGCTTGGTTTAGGCTATCTAGCGACTGTTCTAAAAGAAAGTGAGTATACAGTAAAAATAATTGATATGGGGCATCCTAAAATAACTGTTAACGTCATGATAGACACATTGAAATCAAATGATGTTAGGCTGATTGGTTTCTCATGCACAACTGAGACATATTCAAGTGCTGTAAGATTGGCCGCAATGGCTAAAGAAATATCTGATGACTATAGCATTGTATTTGGGGGACCTCATGTTTCTTTTGAGTATGAAGCTACTTTAAATAGTGGAGTGGTTGACTACGTAGTATTGAACGAGGGCGAAAGAGTACTAAAAAATCTTTGCGATTACGTGATTCGAAAAACAGGCGCTATTGATGATGTAAAGGGCATTGCATTTATGAGAAATAATGCAGTATATAAAGCTGAACCTGAACCATTTATTGAAAATCTGGACGTTCTGCCAATCCCTGATAGAGCATTTTTTGAAAACTTATCGGAGTATGCGCTTCCTGCAACAGTTTCCACAAGCCGTGGTTGTCCAGGAAAATGCGCATTTTGTGCAGCAAGTGTTCTGTCAGGTGGAAGACATCGTATGCGGTCAGTAAAGAGTATTATTGATGAGTTTGAGTACTTGAAATCTCTCGGTTTCAAACAAATTTCAATTATAGATGATACCATGACAGCTGACGCTGATCGGTTTAATAGCTTCTTGGATGAATTGATTTCTAGAAAACTAGATGTAACATGGTATTGTGAATCCAGAATTGATTCTATTTCAAGAGACTTGTTGTTGAAGTCAAAAGCTGCTGGATGCACTTATATTCAATATGGAGTTGAGTCTGCAAATCAATCAACACTTGACAATATAAACAAAGACATAAGGTTAGAGCAGATTTATGAAGTATTTAACTTGAGCTTAGAAATCGGCATTGGGGCAGCTACCAACTTAATTATTGGACTACCAAGTGATAGTAAAAGTGATGTTGAAAACACTCTATCTCTGGCTGGGACATTTATGTCTATGGGTGCCGAAGTATCTGCTTCAATTTGTACCCCATATCCTGGAACTCCCCTGTGGAATGCTCCTCAGAAATTTGAAATTGAAATTGTAGATTATGATTTAGATAACTATACAACACTACGCCCAGTTTTTAACTCAAAACATTTAACATTAAGAGAAATTCGTAATTTATTCTATAGAGCCATTCGACTAATTGGCGAAAAACGGCTTGAGCGAGCATCACCCAACGCAAATGACGATAGTATCTTTGGCGATGTTTAATTGGGAGCAGTCTTAAATCGTCAAGATGATTAATATTTAGACTGAGTAAAGTGGTGCAAAATGACAGATAACAGTTTTTATAAACTAATCAAATCACAATCAGCTTTGTTACGCCCATTTTGGTATCTGGCGGTGATAATTTTTCTGTTGGCTATTGCAATGACAGTCCTTTCTGTCGCTTTTGCGATTATTAATCAAGAAATAGTCGATAACGTGTTTGTTTCTTTGAATTTGAATTATTTGCTTGACTTATTACCAATTATTATAGGATTGTTCATATTGACAATGGTTGTCGAAACATCCAGTTCATACCTACACGCAAAACTGAGAGCATTACACAGCATAGCTGCACAAAAAGATTTCTACTCTAAAATTCTTAAAGCAAATTACCATTTTGTTTCTTCTGTTATGCCTAATGATATATACTATAGAATGTTTGTTGACACGTCGGTCATAACCTCTTTTGCATATAGTATGTTGTTGATAAATCCAATCAGCATCATGACTACCACAATACTTCTTGTTGTGATTTTTATGTGGTCTTGGCAACTTGCTTTATTTATTACTGTTTGTATGATTTTTCAATTATTTCTTGCCCAAATATTTAAGAAGCCACTTAAATATGCAACAGAGAGGTATCGTATTGATGAGCAAAATGTTGCCACTTCGGTAGAAGAGAGTTTCAGAATTATTGACATCATCAAAGCATTCTTTGCAGAAAGTTGGCAAAAAAAGCGAGTAGAGCAAAAACTTGAATTTTTATTCAATAGCAAATTAAAAACTCAGTTCTTCAATATACTTTTTACATCTTTGACTACGATTATTCATACGTTTTGGTCGTTGGGTGCGTTAATATTTGGTGCTTGGCTTGCAACAAGAAACATTATATCAATTGGGGCATATATTGGTATTTATTCAGTTGCAAGTAGAATATATGCCCCATTGAATCAACTGATTGGGCAAACTCTGGCATATCAACAAGTAAAAGTAAGCCAAGAGCGCATGCTGGAATACACTGGTAAAATTGATGAAAGATATAACTCAGGAAAAATTCCTTTTTTGCTGAAAAACGGTATTGTTGTGAAAGATTTGTCTTTTAGCTATGCAGATAGGAGTATTTTTACTAAGTCGAATTTTGAGTTTAAATGTGGTAAGTTGTATGTAATTTCTGGAAAGAGCGGACAAGGGAAGACTACTTTAATTAAGTTATTGGCTGGTTTATTTTTTCCGAATGAAGGCAAGATTTTTATAGACAATATAGACACTACAGATATTCAATATTTAGATTTTCGCAACTCAATAGCTTATATGCCTCAACAATCTGTTATTTTTGAGGCAAGCCTGAGAGAAAATGTTGCTTTTGGAAATGAATACTCCGACGATAAAATATTTGAGTGTTTAGTTTCTGTCGGTATGGCTGAGTATGTTAATTCTCTGGAAAAAGGCCTCGACACTTTAATTGGATTAAAGAATCGCAATATGTCTGATGGCGAGAAACAAAGAATATGTCTTGCAAGGGTGTTGATAAGAACTCCAAAAGTAGTCTTGCTTGACGAACCAACCTCACACTTGGACGAAAAAAGTAGCAGAATAATATTCGAGAGCCTGCATAATTACAAGAAACAACAGCGTCCGATTATTATCATGGTATCACATAATGCAATTGATGAGCATGTAGATGAGTGGATAAAAATGTAGATAAGCGTGTAGTGAGTGAGTGGCTTGTTATCAGTATTAAACCACATAACTTAGGCGAATTTTTTATTATTTGTATCAAAAAACAGGCCACATTAGTGCGGCTACTTACTGATCAGAATGCAACTGTTCTGATGATAATAAAAAGTCATTAGTCAAAAGTGTGTGTGTAAACGTAAGCAACTGCGACACAATGAAGTGTTTGCAAGAAGGCACTGTTAATAAGTCGAAAAGGACGATGACCACATGGAAAGGATGGATAAAGTGAGCCCGCCTTTTCACGCTGCTTCTGTGCAGTATGTCATGCGCCTCTGCAATTTGCTGCGCAAACGTGTACTACCTATCAATATCTCAAGTTCTCGGCGCGTCACATCCATCACTTCCTCGCCCGATGTGCTT